>Ga0065165_1000563_pt1 | contig 55229 bp, 51 predicted proteins | sample AraplaMF_Cvi_mMF_FD_63813 | JGI IMG/M metagenome (GOLD analysis project Ga0065165, IMG submission 63813) | Arabidopsis root microbial communities from the University of North Carolina, USA - plate scrape MF_Cvi_mMF (version 2) (version 3) | ecosystem: Host-associated > Plants > Roots >...
GTCGCAGCCTTCCTCGCCGACGACTCCGACGACGGCGAACACCCCAAGTGGCGAAGTAGCGGCTAGTCCCCACCCCCAGCTGTCATCCCGGACGGCCGGCAGGCCGATCCGGGACCCAGATCGCCACCGCACTGCCCACCCTGCTGGGTCCCGGCGCTTCGGCCGGGATGACAGCGGTGGGAGTTGGCCCGCTCACATCTCAGCTCGTCATCCCCGGGCTCGGCCCGGGGATCCATTCCAGTGCGCCCGCCAGGTCCGCGCCCTATCCCGCCATGCCTGCTCGATGGCCGGGTCGAGCCCGGCCATGACGAGCAGGTTTGGGCGCGGGCAGGGCGCGAAGCGCCAGAGAGACACCAAGGCCGCCAAGACCACGAAGGCCACCAAGAGACCCTCGACGCTCGAACCCGCCTTGGCGATCTTGGCGTCCTTGGCGGTGATCTTCCCTATCTTCGTGGTCTTCGCGCCCTTCGTGGTCTTCGTGTCGAGATTTCCGCCCCACACCCCCCACCGCCCCACACTTGAGGCGCAGGGCCGCGCGCTATAGGTTCCGCCCCTCGTTAAAGCGACACCCGCGCCCGGAGCCCCCTTACGTGACGGATCTATTCGAAGAGGTCGAAGAGCAGCTTCGCTCCGACCGCTACAAGCAGTTCATGCGCAAGGGCCTGCCGTGGATGCTGGGGCTGGCCGCGGCCGCGCTGATCGCCTTCCTCGGCTACTGGGGCTACGACGCCTACCGCACCAAGCAGATCTCCACGGCCTCCGAGTCGTACGCCGCCGCCATGGACGCCTTCGTGGCCGGCGACCGCGAGAAGGCCGAGAAGCTCTGGACCGAGGTCTCCAAGTCGGACGCCAAGGCCTATAAGGCCTTGGCCCTGATGCACCTCGGCGCCCAGGCCATGGCCGCGGGCAAGCCGGCCGACGCCGCCAAGCTGTTCGACCAGGCCGCCGCGGCTGCGCCCGACCCGATCATCGGCGACGCCGCCCGCCTCAAATCCGCCTTCGCGGTCCTCGACACCGCTCCCCTGAAGGACTTGGAGGGGCGCTTGAAGCCGCTGATGGAAGACGGCCATCCGTACCGCGTGCAGGCCCGCGAGGCGTTGGCCTTCGCCAAGCTCAACGCCGGCGATCTGGCCGGCGCGCGCGGCGACTTCGTGCTCATTTCCCAGTCCCTCGACGCCCAGCAGGGCGCCCAGGCCCGCGCCCAGGCCGCCATCGGCCTGATCGATTCGGGTTCGGCCAAGGCCGTGCCCGCCGTGGTGAAGGCCGCCCAGGCCCTGCCGCCGCCGGCGGTGGTTCCCCCGGGCGCCGTGATCGCCCCGCCGCCGGGCGCCGAGGCCGCTCCGCAACCCCAAGGTCCCGCTCCGCAATGATCCGCCGCCAGACGATTCTCGCCGCCGTCCTGATCGCGGCGCTGGGCGCGAGCGGTTGCTCGACGGTCGGCAAGCTCAATCCCTTCGGCAAGAAGGACAAGGGCCCGGCCGAGCTCGCCGGCGAAGGCCAGCGCATCTCGATCATCCCGCCCGACCAGATCTTGGCCCCGGCCGAGGCGCTGAAGGGCGTGGACTTCGCCCTGCCGCCGGCCGAAGCGGTCGCCGCCTGGCCGCTGCCCGGCGGCACGCCCGAGCAGTCGGTCGGCAACGTCGCCGCCGGCGCCAATGTCTCGATCTCGTGGCGCAAGAACTTCGGCCAGGGCGAGAAGCGCGGCCGCTACGTCACCGCCCCGCCGATCGCCGCCGACGGCAAGGTGTTCGTCATGGACGCCGACGGCCGCGTGGTGGCCGTGGACGCCCAGTCGGGCTCGCAGATCTGGCGCACGGGCACCAACCCGGGCGACAACAAGCGCGACAAGCTGGCGTTCGGCGGCGGCATGGCCTACGCCGACGGCAAGCTCTACGTCTCGTCGGGCTATCGCGAAGTCATGCAGATGGACGCCAAGACCGGCGCCGTCGGCTGGCGGACCAAGACCCCGGAATCGATCCACGGCGCCCCCACCGTCTCGGGCGGCCGGGTCTTCGTGGTCGCCCTCGACAACACGCTCCTGACCTTCGACGCCGCCACCGGCGCCGCGTCCTGGACCTACCAGGCGCTGTCCGAACCGGCCCGCATCCTGGCCGCCTCCAGCCCGGCGGTGTCGGGCGACACGGTCGTGGCCGCCTTCGGCTCGGGCGAGCTGGTGGCGCTGCGCGCCTCCAACGGCAACGACCTCTGGAACGAGGCTCTGTCGCGCGCCAGCCGCACCAGCGCGCTGTCGGAGATCCGCGACATCGCCGGCCGCCCGGTGATCTACCAGGGCGACGTCTTCGCGGTCAGCCACTCGGGCGTCTTCGCCGCCACCGACCTGCGCACGGGCCAGGCCCGCTGGAGCCTGCCGGTGGTGGGCGTCTCGGCCCCCCTGGCCGCCGGTGACGTGGTCTATGTGGTGTCCAAGACCGGCGACGTGATCTGCGCCAGCCGCGAGAGCGGTCAGATCTACTGGATCAAGAACCTCAACGAGGGTTTCAAGGCCAAGAAGAAGGGCGGCGTCCTCGGCATCGGCGGTCAGCGCCAGACCCGTCCGGTCTGGTCCGGCCCGCTGCTGGCCAGCGACAAGCTGCTGGTGGTCGGCCAGACCGGCCAGCTCGTGGCCCTGAACGCCAAGACCGGCGAGATCGAGAAGCGCGTCGAGCTGAAGGGCGCCTCCACGATCGCGCCCATCGCGGTGGGCGATACGGTCTATGTGGTCACCGAGGAGGCCGACCTGATCGCGATTCGCTGATCAGGACGCTATAGACTGCCCGAATGACGCTTAAACTCGCGATCGTCGGGCGGCCGAACGTCGGCAAGTCCACGCTGTTCAACCGCTTGGCGGGCAAGAAGCTCGCCATCGTCGACGACCAGCCGGGGGTCACCCGTGACCGCCGGTTCGGGACCGGCCGGCTGGGCGACCTGGACCTCGACCTCATCGACACCGCCGGCTTCGAGGACGTCACCGACGAGAGCCTGGAAGCCCGCATGCGGGCCCAGACCGAGCTGGCCGTCGACGAGGCCGACGTGGCGCTGTTCGTCATCGACGCCCGCGAGGGCGTGACGCCGGGCGACGAGATCTTCGCCGAGGTGCTGCGCCGCAAGGGCAAGCCCGTGGTGCTGGCCGCCAACAAGTCCGAGAGCAAGGCCTCCGAGGCCGGCGTGTTCGAAGCGTTCGGCCTGGGCTTCGGCGAGCCGATCCCGATCTCGGCCGAGCACGGCGAGGGGATGGCCGACCTCTACGCCGCCGTCCTGGCCAACGTCTCCGACGAGGATGAGGACGAGGACGACGCCGAAGCGGCCGCCAAGCCGATCAACATCGCCATCGTCGGCCGCCCGAACGCCGGCAAGTCCACCCTGGTCAACGCCGTCATCGGCGAGGATCGCCTCCTGACCGGCCCGGAGGCCGGCATCACCCGCGACGCCATCCCGGTCGATTGGGACTGGGGCGGCCGCGCGATCCGCCTGGTCGACACCGCGGGCCTGCGCCGCAAGGCCAAGGTGCAGGAGAAGCTGGAGAAGCTCTCCACCCACGACTCGATCCGCGCCATCACCTTCGCCGAGGTGGTGATCCTGGTGATGGATGCGACCCATCCCTTCGAGATCCAGGACCTGCAGATCGCCGACCTGGTCGAGCGCGAGGGCCGGGCCTTGGTCTTCGTCCTGGCCAAGTGGGACCTGATCGAGGACGGCCAGGCCAAGCTGGCCGAGTTCCAGGAAGAGGTCACTCGACTGCTGCCCCAGGTGCGCGGCTCGCCGATGGTGGCGCTGTCGGCCGAGACCGGCCGCGGCCTGGACCGCCTGATGCCCGCGGTCCTCAAGGCCCACGGCGACTGGACCACCAAGGTCAAGACCCGCGACCTGAACGACTGGCTGCACATGGCCGTCGAGCGCCACCCGCCGCCCGCCGTCAACGGTCGTCGCGTGAAGCCCAAGTACGTGGCCCAGACCAAGGCCCGGCCGCCGACGTTCGTGCTGTTCGCCAGCCGCGCCGACCAGTTGCCCGACCACTACAAGCGCTACCTGATCAACTCGATCCGCGAGAGCTTCGACCTGCCGGGCGTGCCGATCCGCCTGAGCGTGCGCTCGAACAAGAACCCCTACGCCGAGGACGGCGAGAAGAGCGGGCCGGGGCCAGCCAAGACGGCTCCGACCTCGGCCAAGACCGGCCTGGTCGCCAAGGCGCGCAAGGAGGCGGCCGAGAAGGCCCGCGCCGGCGCCGAGGGCAAGAAGCCCAAGGCCGCCAAGCCGAAGAAGGCGAAGGCCGGCAACCCGCGCGGCCGCGCCGCCAAGCTGTCCCGCCCGGGCGTCAAGCCGAAGCGGGCGTCGCGGCCTTCCAGTCCGAAAAGACCACGTTAGCGGTCGGCAGGCCCAGGTCGGCCTGCGCCAGTTCGACGATCAGCGGCCCGATCTCGGACGGGTCGGGCAGGTGCGCCGGGTCCTCGCCCGGCATCGCCTCGGCCCGCATCCGGGTGCGCATGGCGTTCGGGTCCACGAGGACGGCGCGGATCTTCGTCTGCTCCAGCTCGTCGGCCCAGGTGCGCACCAGGTGCTCCATCCCGGCCTTGGTCGCCCCATAGAGGCCCCAGAAGGCCTTGGGACGCGCCACGCGGCCCGTGGTCAGGAAGATCGCCCGCGGCCGCTCTGAGGCGCGCAGCAGGCCTTCGACGCTGCGCATCAGCCGCCACGTGCCGGTCAGGTTCACCGAGACCACCCGGTCCCAGTGCTTGGGCTCGATGTGCGACACCGGCGTCAGCGATCCCAGCAGCGCCGCCGAGTGGACCAGGATGTCCAGCCGCCCGAACCGCTGGTGGATGGCCAGGCCGAGCTGGTCGATGCCGTCGTGCTCGCCCAGGTCCATCGGGACCAGCGTCGCCGACTGGCCGGTCAGCGCCTTGATCTCGTCGTCCAGGGCTTCGAGCGCGCCCTGGGTGCGGGCGACGGCCACGATGTGCGCGCCGGCCTCGGCGAGCGCGAGCGCGGCGGCCTTGCCGATGCCGCGGCTGGCGCCGGTGACGAGGGCGATATGGTCTTTGAGGGGCAGGTCGGACATGAGGGCGGCTTCCTAGAGCGCGTTGGGCGAAAGTGGAAGCCGGTTTCGCCCCAAAACGCGCTCTAAATCAAAGAGATCGAGCCTGTTTATCGAGTTCAGATGATCTCATCTGAACTCGACAGGCTCTAGCCGCTTTGCGCCTCGGTGTCAGGTCGCTGCGCGTACCGCTGCGCGATCGCGGCGCAGGCCATGAGCTGGATCTGGTGGAAGATCATCAGCGGTATGAGCGCGATGCCGGCCACGGCCGGGCTGAAGATCGCCGCCGCCATCGGCGCGCCGCTGGCCAGTGACTTCTTCGAGCCGCAGAAGACGATGGCGATCTCGTCCTCCTTGGTGAAGCCCAGGACCCGCGCCGCCAGCGCCGTGATCGCCAGCACCGCGCCCAGCAGCGCGAGGCAGATCACCAGCAGCCGCCCGAGGTCCAGCGCGCTCAGCTTGCTCCAGACGCCCTCGACCACCGCGCCCGAGAACGCCGTGTAGACGACCAGCAGGATCGAGCCGCGGTCCAGCCGCGACAGCACCCCGTTTTTGGCCCGCACCCACTCGCCGATCCATCGCCGCAACACTTGTCCGGCCAGGAACGGGACCAGCAGCTGGATCACGATCGCCCAGAACGACGAGGCGCTGACCCCGCCTTGCGCATGCAGCAGCACGCCCACCAGCAGAGGCGTCAGGAACACGCCCAGCAGGTTCGACGCCGAGGCCGAGGCCACCGCCGCCGGCACGTTGCCCCGCGCCACGCTGACGAAGGCGATGGAGCTCTGGATCGTCGACGGCAGGCAGCCCAGGTAGATGATCCCGGCCGCCAGCTCGGGCGGCGTGATCCAGGCGGGCAGGGCGACCACGCCCAGCGCCAGCAGCGGGAACAGCACGAAGGTCGAGGCCAGCACCAGGAGATGCAGCCGCCAGTGCGCCAGGCCGCGCACCACGGCCTCCCGCGACAGCCGCGCGCCGTGCAGGAAGAAGACGCCGGCGATGGCGACCTTGGTCACCCAGCCCAGCACGTCGGCGGTTGTCCCACGCGCCGGCAGCACGGCCGCCAGGACCGCCATCGCGATGATCAGGACGAGGTACCAGTCGGGCTTGAAGCGGGCCCGCCAGCCCTGGCTCACGCGTCGACCAGGAATGAGAGCTGGCGCTCGACGAGCTCGTTGCGGCCCAGGGCGATCTCGCGGTCGAGGAGCCGCGTGGGATATTCGCCGGTGAAGTAGTGGTCGGTGAACTGCGGGTTCTGCGGATCGCGCACGGTGTCCATCGCCGCGTAGAGCCCGTCGACCGAGAGGTAACCCATCGAGTCGACGTTCAGGATCCGGGCGATCTCTTCCACCGAATGGTTGGCCGCCAGCAGCTTCTCGCGGTCGGGCATGTCGATGCCGTAGTAGTCGGGCCACATGATCGGCGGCGAGGCCGAGCGCAGGTGCACCTCGGCGGCGCCGGCGTCGCGGACCATCTTCACGACGCGGATCGAGTTGGTGCCGCGCACGATGCTGTCGTCCACCAGCAGCACCTTCTTGCCCGCCAGCACGGCGCGGTTCGGCGCCAGCTTCATGCGTACGCCCAGCTCGCGCTCGCCCTGGGTGGGTTGGATGAAGGTGCGGCCGACGTAGTGATTGCGGATGATGCCCATCTCGAAGGGCACCCCGGCTTCCTGGGCGAAGCCGAGCGCGGCGGGGACGCCCGAGTCGGGCACCGGCACCACGACATCGATGTCCGCGGGCGCCTCCTGAGCCAGGCGGCGGCCCATGCGCTTGCGCACCTCGTAGACCGAGCGGCCGTTCACCACCGAGTCCGGGCGGGCGAAGTAGACGTATTCGAAGATGCAGGGCCGCGCCCGCTGGGCCGGGAAGGGCCGGAAGCTGCGGATGCCCTTCTCGTCGATCACGACCATCTCGCCGTGCTCGACGTCGCGGACGAACTTGGCGCCGATCATGTCCAGCGCACAGGTCTCGGACGCCAGCACGGCCTTGCCGTTCAGGTCGCCCAGCACCAGCGGGCGGATGCCCAGCGGATCGCGCACGCCGACCAGCTTCTTGTTGGTCATGGCGACCAGGGCGTAACCGCCCTCGATCTGCTGCAGCGCCTCGGTGAAGCGGTCGATGAACTTGGAGCGCCGCGAGCGGGCGATGAGGTGCAGGATCGCCTCGGAGTCCGAGGTCGACTGGAAGATCGCGCCCTCGGCCACGAGCTGTTCGCGCAGGGTCAGGAAGTTGGTCAGGTTGCCGTTGTGGGCAAGGGCGATGCCGCCCGCCTCGAGGTCGGCGAACATCGGCTGGACGTTGCGGATGAAGCTGCCGCCGGCCGTCGAGTAGCGCGTGTGGCCGATGGCCACGTGGCCGGGCAGGCGCTTGGAGAGGTCACCCCCGCCGAAGGCGTCGCCCACGTACCCCATGTGGCGCTCGGTGTGGTAGCGCTGTCCGTCGAACGAGGCGATCCCGCAGGCCTCCTGGCCGCGGTGCTGCAGGGCGTGCAGGCCGAGCGCGGTGATGCCCGAGGCTTCCGGCACGTCGAAGACGCCGAATACCCCGCACTCCAGGCGGGGGGAATCGTCGTCCGGGTCGCGCGCCGGGGGGGACCAACGCTCGTGCGCCTGGCTCATCGGGATCGCTCCTGACGGTCGGTGTCTGTGGGTTCGCGCGCCTCGTACCCGTCTGTCGCCGATCTGTCACCTGACCCATCGCCGATTGCGTGCTCGAAGGCGGGTTTCAGGCGCCCGGCCACATCCAGGCCTTGTGGCGCGAGGGTCTCCAACAACCTGCCCATGTTGCTGGCCACCGGCCAGGTGCGGGCGCCGGTGATCCACTTGGGACGCAGGTCCTCGGGCGTAGCGGCATTGAACATCAGGTAGAGCGCGCCCAGGACGATGAGGCCGCGGCCGAGCCCGATCAGCAGGCCCAGCGAGCGGTCGAGGAAGCCCAGCATCTGGGTGCTCTGCACCTGGCGCGCGATACCTGCGCCGATCAGACGCAGGGCGATGAAGGCGATCCCGAACACGCCGACCAGCGCGCAGGCCGTTCCCAGCCAGCCCGGCTGGATGAAACCGCGGAACATCGGGCCGAAGGCCGGCAGGCCGAAGATCGCCAGGCCGGCGGCCACGACCAGGGCCACCAGGGCGAACACCTCGCGCACCGCGCCGCGGAAGAAGCCAACGCCCGCCGAGACCGCCAGCAGGCCCAGGACGATGATGTCGAACTGCGTCACGAGCGGTCGTCCCAGCCGGCGTCGTGGATGCGCTGGATCGCGTCGGCCAGGCGGCTGGCCCGGGCGTAGGGCAGGGCAGGGTTCTCCAGGTCGGCGGGACCGAGCGCGCGGCGGAAGCCCAGCTTGGCCGCCTCCTTCAGGCGGGAGTCCATCCGGCTCACCGGCCGTACCTCGCCCGAGAGGCTGATCTCGCCGAACACCACACAGTCCTGCGGCAGCGCCACGTCGAAGGCCGACGAGGCCAGCGCCGCGGCGGCGGCGAGGTCGGCGGCGGGTTCGGAGATGCGCAGGCCGCCGGCGACGTTCAGGTAGACGTCCTTGTCGCCGAACCCGAGGCCGCAGCGGGCCTCCAGCACGGCCAGGATCATGGCGAGGCGGCCGCTATCCCAGCCCACCACGGCGCGACGCGGCGTGCCGTAGGCCGAGGGCGCCACCAGCGCCTGGATCTCGACCAGCACCGGCCGCGAGCCCTCGATGCCGGCGAACACCGCCGCGCCCGCCGCGCGCTCGCCCGAGGTGTTGAGGAACAGGGCCGAGGGGTTCTTCACCTCGGAAAGGCCGGCGTCGCCCATCTCGAAGACACCGATCTCGTCGGTTGCGCCGAAGCGGTTCTTGGCGCCGCGCAGGATGCGGAACGGATAGCCGCGCTCTCCCTCGAAGGCGAAGACCGCATCGACCATGTGCTCGATCACCCGCGGACCGGCGATGGCGCCTTCCTTGGTGACGTGCCCGACCATGATGATCGAGATGCCCCGCTTCTTGGCGAGGCGGGTCAGTTCGCCGGCGGCGGCGCGGACCTGGGTCACCGATCCGGGCGCGGCTTCGTGGTTGTCGCTCCACATCGTCTGGACCGAGTCGATGACCACCAGGTCGAAGGGCTCGGCCTTCAGGCCGTCGAGGATGGCGCGCAGGCTGGTCTCGGCGGCCAGCTTCACCGGGGCGTCGGCCAGGCCCATGCGTTGTGCGCGGCCGCGGACCTGCTCGATGGCCTCTTCGCCTGAGATGTAGGCGCAGCGCTGGCCGCGCCGGGCCGCCTCGGCCGCCACCTGCAGCAGCAGCGTCGACTTGCCGACGCCGGGGTCGCCGCCGACCAGGATGGCCGAGCCCGGCACCACGCCGCCGCCGCAGACCCGGTCCCATTCGCCGACGCCGGTGGCGATGCGGGGCGGGGCGGTCGTGGCCTCGTCCAGGCCCTCGAAGGCGAGATGGCGGGTCTTCGTGGCCTTGGTCGGCTTGAGCGCGCCGGGCGGCCGGCTGGTCAATTCCTCGACCAGGGTGTTCCACGCGCCGCACGCCGGACACTGGCCGGACCAGCGCGTCTGCACCGCGCCGCAGGACGTACAGGCATAGACGGCGCCGTCGCGGGCCATGGGGTCTCCTGATTCGAATGCGACGAAGTCTATCCGACCCGCGGCGGCGGGTCTGTGCGGGCGCTTGCCGTCGCACGTCGCTGGGATAGGCTTAGGTGTCGTCGGGGGACGAGCTTAACAAGGGCTGGAGAGAGACGATGAGCGTTGTTGAACCGGGGTCTGCCGGCGCGGGACTGGTGGCGCGGGTGAAGGGCATCCTCCTGAAGCCCTCCGAAACCTGGGACGTGATCGACCGGGAGCCGGCGACGATCGCAGGACTCTACAGCGGCTACGTCATGCTGCTGGCGGCCATCCCGGCGGTGTGCAGCCTGATCGGCTTGCTGGTCTTCGGGATCGGCGGGTTCGGCTTCAGCTTCCGCCCGTCGCCCGTGTGGCTGATCGTGCAGGCGGTGCTGCAGTACGGCTTGAGCCTGGCCATGGTCTATGTGATGGCCCTGATCATCGAAGCCCTGGCCCCCAATTTCGGCGGGACCAAGGACCGGATCCAGGCCTTCAAGGTGGCGGCCTATTCACCGACCGCCTCGTGGGTCGCGGGCGTCTTCGGCCTGCTGCCGGCGCTGGCGATCATCGCGGTCCTGGGCGGCCTCTACAGCCTGTTCCTGCTCTACAAGGGCCTGCCCAAGCTCATGAAGACGCCCGAGGACAAGGCGCTGCCCTACACGGCGGTCGTCATCGTCGTGGCGATCGTCGTCAGCATCGTGATCGGTGTGGTGACCAGCAGCGTGATGGCGGCCACCGGCGCCCTCAATCCGGCCAACGCCATCGGCTCGGTCTCGGGCACGGCGAAGGTGCCCGGCGTCGGCAATGTCGACCTCGGCAAGCTGGAAGCCGCGTCCAAGCGGATGGAAGCGGCGGCCAAGCAGGCCGAGGCCGGCACGGCGACCGCCACCGATCCCGAGGCGCTGAAGGCGTTCCTGCCGGCCAGTGTCGCCGGCTACACCCGCGGCGAGGTCAGCGCGTCCAGCGGCGGCGCGGGCGGCTACCAGGGTTCGCAGGCTGACGCCGAATACACCAAGGGCGACGCCAACATGCGCCTGGAGGTCACCGACCTGGGCGCCGCCGGCGCGCTCGCCGGCATGGCCAGCGCCTTCAACGTCAAGTCGTCGAAGGAGAGCGGGACCAGCTACGAGAAGGTCGGCATGGTCGGCGGCCGGATGACCCAGGAGAGCTACGACCGCGCCGCCAAGCACGGCGAGTACAGCGTCCTGGTCGGCGAGCGCTTCATGGTCCAGGCCCGCGGCGACAACGTCACCATGGACGACCTGAAGGCCGCCGTGGGCTCGGTCGACGCGGGGCGGCTGGAAGGACTCGCCAAGGCGGGCTAGGTCCTTACCCGTGCCTTTGGAGGGGCTGGGATGGACGGATCGCACGGCGGGCTCGCGCGCGCCGTAGGGTTGCTGGTCTCGCCGGGCCGCGCCTGGGCGCGGATCGCCGAGGCGCCGGCCGAGCCACGTCCGCTGTTCCTCCGCTACGCCCTCCCGCTCGCCGCGCTGCCGGCGCTGTGCAGCGTGGTGGGCGTGCTGGTGTTCGGCTTCAACATCGCCAACGTCGGCGTGCACATGAGCGTCGTCGGCCTGATCCTGGGCGCGCTCACCGGCTATGCCCTGACGATCGGGGCGGTCTGGGCGCTGGCCCGGTTCATCGACCTGACGGCCCCGGCGTTCGACGGCCGCCGCGACCGGCGCGCCGCGCTCAACCTGGTGGTCTATGCCGCCACCGCCATGTGGGTCGGCGGCCTGGCCGAGATCTATCCCAGCCTCGGCATCCCCGTCGGCATCTTGGCCGGGCTCTACAGCCTCTACGCGCTCTACGTCGGCCTGCCGGTGATGATGGGCGTGCCCGAGGATCGGCGGCTGACGGCTTTCGCCGCCGTGCTGATCGTCATCCTGCTGCTGGCCGTGGCGCGGGGCATGGTCACGGCCAAGGCCGCCGAGCTGGGCGGGCCGCTGTCGGCGTCCTACGCGCCCAGGTAGACCCGCTCGGCCCGCGGGCTGATCCGCACCAGCACCTCGTGCGCCACCGTGCCGGCGGCGTCCGCCAGGTCGTCCAGCAGGGCGTTCGAACCCAGCAGTTCCAAGTGCTCGCCCGCCGTGATCGCGGCGTCGCCCACGTCGATGACCAGCAGGTCCATGTTGACCGCCAGCAGCGGCCGCCGCGCGCCGGCCGCCCAGGCGTAGCCGTGGCCCATGGCGCCGCGGATCACCCCGTCGGCGTAGCCCGCCGCCACGACGGCCACGCGCATCGGCCGATCCGCCGTGAAACCCGAGCCGTAGCCGACCCGGTCGCCGGGCTGGAGACTGCGGATGTCGAGCACGGGCGCCGTCAGGGTCACGACCGCCTTCAGGCGCGGGTCCGGCCGCTCCTCCGGCCCGCCGCCGAACAGGCTGATGCCGGCGCGGACCATGTCGTAGCGATAGTCGGCCGCCAGGAACGCGCCCGCCGAGGCCGCCAGGCTGGCGCGCGCCTCGGGGAACAAGGCGCGGGCTTCGCGGAAGCGGGCGAGCTGCTGCGGGTTGCGCGCCTCGGCCGGGTCGGTGGCCGAGCCCAGGTGGCTGACCAGCAGCGGCACGTCCAATGTCCGCAGGCCGCGGGGCGCCGCCACGAGCGTGCGCGCCTCCTCGAGCGCCAGCCCCTGGCGGTTCATGCCGGTGTCGACCTGGAGCGCGATCCGGTAACCGCCGCGCACGCCGGCCAGCGCCAGGGCGGCATGGGCTTGGGGCAGGGTGGAGACCACCGGCGTGAGGCCCGCCGCCGCCTGCCGGTCGGCCGTGCCGGGCAGGAGGCCGTCCAGCACATAGATGTCGGCGGGGCGGTCGCCGAGCTCGGCGCGCAGGGTCTCGCCTTCTGCGACGCGGGCCACGAAGAAGCTGCGGGTCCCCTCCGCATGCAGGCGGCGCGCGATCGGCCCAGCGCCCAGCCCATAGCCGTCGGCCTTCACCACGGCCGCCACCTCGGCGCCAGCGGCCGCCTCGGCGATGACCGCGCGGTTGTGGGCCAGCGCGTCGAGGTCGATGGTCAGGCGCGCGCGGTCGGGTGAATCCGTGCCGCCCCGCGCCCCTTCAGGCGAAGTGGCTGCCGGTTCGCCGCCCGGAAGGCGCGCATCTTTTGAATCCGGCGCGGTCGAACGCAAAACCGGCCTCCACTTTTGCTGACCGCGCCTTAGTGCGGGTCGTAGCGGCTGCTGTCACGAGCCAGATTGCCGAACTTGGTCGTGTCCGAGTTGAACGACAGCTTCACCGTGCCGATGGGGCCGTGACGCTGTTTGCCGATGATCAGTTCGGCCAGCCCCTGCACCTGGTCCATCTGTTCCTGCCAGCGGAAGTGCTCCTCGGTGCCCTCCCGCGGTTCCAGGCGGCTCAGGTAGTACTCCTCGCGGTACACGAACATCACCATGTCGGCGTCCTGCTCGATCGAGCCGGATTCCCGCAGGTCCGAGAGCTGGGGCTTCTTGTCCTCGCGGTTCTCGACCTGGCGGCTGAGCTGGCTGAGCGCCATCACCGGCACATTCAGTTCCTTGGCCAAGGCCTTGAGACCCTGGGTGATCATCGAGACTTCCTGCACCCGATTGTCGGGGCCGCCGGCGCCGGTGGTGATGAGCTGGAGGTAGTCGACGATGATGAGGTCGAGGCCCACCATCCGCTTCAGGCGCCGCGCGCGGGCCACCAGCTTGGCCAGGGTGATGCCGCCGGTGGCGTCGATGTAGAGCGGCGCTTCCTGGATCTCGAGGGCCGCGTCGCGGATGCGGCCGAACTCCATGGCGTCGATCTCGCCCTTGCGGAGGCGGTCGCCCGAGACGCCCGAAGCCTCGGCCAGCAGGCGCATGGCGAGCTGTTCCGCCGACATTTCGAGCGAGAAGAACGCCACGACGCCGCCGCGCACGGTCTTCTTCGACCCGTCGGGCTGCGGCTCCCAGGCGTAGTTGCGGGCCACGTCGAAGGCGATGTTGCAGGCCAGCGACGTCTTCCCCATCGAGGGACGCGCGGCGAGGATCATCAAGTCCGACGGGTGCATGCCGCCGATCTTCTGGTCGATGTCGATGAGGCCGGTGGAGAGGCCGGCCAGGCCGCCGTCGCGGCTGTGGGCCTCGGCGGCCATGGCGACCGCGCCGCGCAGGGCGTCGGCGAAGTTCACGAAGCCCTGGCTGACCCCGCCGCTCTCGGCGAGCTGGTAGAGCTGCTGTTCGGCGGCCTCGATCTGGTCGCGGGCGTCCAGCTCGGCGTCGCCCTGCTGGGCCTGGACCGAGATGTCGCCGCCGATGCGGATCAGTTCGCGGCGCAGGGCCAGGTCGTAGATGGCGTTGGCGTAGTCGGGCGCGTTGGCGGCCGGCGGGGCGCGCTCGACCAGCGCGGCCAGGTAGCGGACGCCGCCCAGCTCCTGGAAGGCCGGGTCGCGGCTGAACTGCTCGGCCAGCAGGATCGGCTCGGCCAGCTGGCCCTTGCGGATGTTGGTCTGGATCGTCTGGAACAGCCGCTGGTGGAACGGCTCGAAGAAGTGGTCGGGCAGCAGGTTGTCGCCCAGGCGCTCGAACGCGGCGTTGTCGTAGAGCAGAGCGCCCAGCAGCGCCTGTTCGGCCTCCAGGTTGGAGGGCGCGTGCGGGATCGCGATGTCGTTGGACACGGGACGGAGGTCGAGCGCCGGGACGAGGGACATGGGTTTACCGATAGCCAACGCGGGCCCACGGATCACTGTGGCGGATGACACATTTGTGGAGCTGTCCACACACGAATCCGACCCTGTGGAAAAGCGTGGCCCGCGAGAGCTCGCGCAAACGAACACGGCGCGGGAACGATCCCGCGCCGCTACGTCAGAAACGGACGTACTGAACTACCAGCTGACGCCCAGGCGGCCGTAGACGAACCGGCCGTTGAAGCCGAACGGCGAGTAGCCCGGGAAGCCGATCGAGCCCGTCGGGCTGTTGATCGCGCCCGGCGTGAAGTTCGGATACTTGTCGGTCAGGTTGTTGACCCCCAGCGCCGCGCGAACCCCGTGCGGGAACTCGTAGCGGACCTCCAGGTCGATCAGCAGGGCCTTGCCGGTCTCGTAGTCGAACGTCGGGTTGTTGTTGGGCACCAGGACGCTGTCGTAGTGCGTCGCCTTGGCGGTGAGGCCCAGGTTCTCCCAGGTGTAGTCGCCCGAGAACACCAGCTTGGTCTCCGGCGTGCCTTCCTCGTAGGTGAGGCGGTTGCCGCGATCGAAGACGAAGGTCGGTTCGGGCAGGGTGGTGATCGTCGGCAGGTCGGGGATCTTGGTGACCTTGGTCTTGTTCAGGTTCGCCGCGGCCGTGAGGTCGAGGCGGCCCGGGCCGACGTCGGTGTGGTAGCGGGCCACGATGTCGACGCCCTTGGTGGTGGTGTCGACGCCGTTGATGAAGAACCGCGCCCCGCTGATCCCGAAGGGCCGCAGGATGTTGTTGATCACGGCGGCCGTGGCGGCCGGCGTGTTGGTGTTCGGCAGGTTCTCGGACAGCACGATCCGGTCGTCGATCTCGATCCGGTAGGCGTCGACGGTCAGCTCGAACGGGCCCTGCCGGAAGACGGCGCCCAGCGAGTAGTTGATCGATTCCTCGGCCTTCAGCGGCTTGGCGCCGAGGGCCAGCGAGACCGGATGGTTCACCGGGAAGGTGCCGATCTCGATCAGCTGGAAGCTGGTCCCGACCAGGGTGTTGTTGGTCGAGGTGTAGGTGAAGAACTGCTGCTGCAGGGCGGGGGCCTTCACGCCGGTCGAGACGGCGCCGCGCAGGGCGAAGGCGTCATTGAAGTCGTAGCGGGCCGACAGCTTGCCGGTCACCTTCGAGCCGAAGTCCGAGTAGTCCTCGAAGCGGCCGGCCACGTCGAAGCCCAGCTTCTCGGTGATCTTGCCTTCGAGATCGAGGTAGGCCGACCAGTTGTGGCGGCTCTCGTTGACGACGTTCGACGGCCGGAAGCCCGGGAAGCCCTGGCTGACGCCCGCCTTCGTGGTGTCCGGGCCCAGGGTGTAGGAGGCGGGCTCGCCCGCGCCGATATCGAAGCTCTCGCGGCGGTACTCCAGGCCGGCCGCCACGTTCAGCGGCTCGACCAGGCCCACGTCGAAGCCCCGGCTGACGTTGAGGTTGATCAGCCACTGATCGTAGTCGAGCGAGCCGGCGTAGAAGTCGCGCTTCGACGCGGCGCCGAACGAGGCGTTGATCGAGTTGACCGTGTAGTAGTCCAGCGCGTTCTTGCCGTAGCTGACGCCCAGGTCGGTCTTCCACCCGGCCATCGCGCCGCGCACGCCGGCTTGGACGTTCCAGTCGTCGATGTCGGTGTCGATGCGCGGCAGGAAGCCGCCCGGATAGACGGCCGGCACGTTGTTGGCGTTGTTGTAGGCGCGCGCGGTGGCCGCGGCGCTGGTGTCGCGGTGCTGGTAACCCGCGTAGCCGTACAGCTCCCAGGTCTCGTTGATCGGCAGGCCGGCGTTGGCGTAGCCTCCCAGGCTGCGGGTGTAGGGGTCGCCGAAGCGGCCCAGGACGATCGGCCGGCCGTAGTTCGGCAGGGCCGTCGTGTTGATGTAGTCCGAGCGGTTGGTGGGATGGCGCAGCGACCACTCGCCGGAGAGGGTCAGGAAGCCCTGGTCGCCCAGCGGCAGGCCCACCCAGCCCGACAGCGATTCCTGCAGGCCGTCGTTGGCGTCGCGCTTGCCGCGCGAGGTCTTCACCTCGGTGTCGTAGATGCCGTAGCTGGCGGTGACCGCGCCGCCCTCGCGCGCCTGGCGCAGGCGGATGTTCATGACGCCGGCGATGGCGTCGGCGCCGTACTGGGCCGAGGCGCCGTCACGCAGGATCTCCACGCGCTCCACCGCGACGGTCGGGATGGTGTTCAGGTCGAAGGCGGTCGAACCGCGGCCGATCGAGCCGTTGACGTTGACCAGCGCCGAGACGTGGCCGCGCATGCCGTTGACCAGCACCAGCGTCTGGTCGGGGGCCAGGCCCCGCAGCGTCGCCGGGCGGACATGGTCGGTGCCGTCGGTGATGGCCGGGCGGGGGAAGTCGATGGCCGGCGTCAGGTTGGACAGCGCCTGGGCGAGCTCGGTGCTCGCGCCCTGGCGGGCCAGCGCTTCGTTGGTGATGACGTCGACGGGCGCCAGCGTGTCGAGCCGCGAGCGGCCCTCGGTGCGCGTGCCGGTGACGACCAGCTCCTCGACCTCGGAATTGGCCGGCGCGGTCTGGGCCGCGGCGGCGCTCGCCAGGAGGCTCGCGGCGGATGCGGCTGCGAACAGCAGGATGCGGTGGTTCATGGTTCTCCCCGGAGGCCGCCGGATCATCCCGGTCTCAATGGCCTTCACGCAGGGGAAGCTAGGGTGTCGCGATTTTGACGCAAATGACAATATTGCAACACCGACATACGAAAACGGCGCGGAACTGAGGTCCCGCGCCGTCGTCTGTCGAGTAGCCGACGCCCGAACTAGGCTTCGGTGAATTCCTGGGCCAGCTGGCCCGCACCGCCTTCGAGGAGGTCGGCGGCGGCCTGTTCGGCAGCCACGCGCTCTTCTTCGAACTGGGCGTTGATCACGTCCTCGCCGCGGGCTTGGCGGTCGGCCTCGTCCTGGCTGCGGGCGATGTTCAGGGTGACGGTCACGGTCACTTCCGAATGGAGGCGGACCTTCACTTCGTGCATGCCGAGCGTCTTGATCGGCTTGTCCAGCACGACCATCGAACGTTCGATCTTGCCGCCTTCGGCGTTGACCGCGTCGGCCACGTCGCGACCCGCGACCGAACCGTAGAGCTGACCGCTCTCGCCGGCTTGGCGGATCATGACGTACGAGGTGCCGTCCAGCTTCTCACCGGACTTGCCGGCCGCTTCCTTGGCCTTCGCGTTGCGGGCCTCGATCTCGGCGCGCTGGGCTTCGAAGACCTTGAGGTTCGCCGCGTTGGCGCGGAGGGCCTTGTTGCGGGGCAGCAGGAAGTTACGGGCGAAGCCGTCCTTCACGTTGACCACGTCACCAAGGACGCCACGGCCTTCCAGGCGTTCGAGCAGAATGACTTTCATCGGTCCGGCTCCCTTACTTCACGACGTAGGGGAGGAGGGCCAGGAAGCGGGCGCGCTTGATGGCCTTGGCCAGTTCGCGTTGCTTCTTGGCCGACACCGCGGTGATGCGCGAGGGCACGATCTTGCCGCGCTCGGACACGTAGCGCTGGAGCAGCTTCACGTCCTTGTAGTCGATCTTCGGGGCGTTGGCGCCGGAGAACGGGCAGACCTTGCGGCGGCGGAAGAACGGACGGCGTTGGCCACCCGCGGCGGCGCCAGCGGCCGGAGCCGGGGCGGCGGAGGTTTCGTCAGTCATGTGATGAGCCTCCCTTTCTTAGAACTGCGGGACGTCGTCGCGGCGTTCGCGGTCGCGATCGCGGCGGGCGAGGATCGGCGAGAGCTCCAGGTCGAGCTCGTCGACGCGCACGGTCATGTAGCGCAGCACGTCTTCGTTGATCGACAGCTGGCGTTCCATTTCCTTGACGATGTCGGCCGGGGCGTCGATCGCCAGCAGGGAATAGTGACCCTTGCGGTTCTTCTTGATCCGGTAGGTGAGGTTGCGGAGGCCCCAGTACTCGATCTTCGCGACGTTGCCGCCGCCTTCCTCGATGAGGTGCTTCAGCTGATCGTTGAGGGCTTCGGCTTGCTGCGGCGAGATATCCTGCCGCGAGATAACGACGTGCTCGTAGAGCGCCATGGTTTCCTTCTTCCGTTGTGGAGGGCGGCGCGGCCGGCGGCGGAAGTCCGCTGGTCACGATGGATCTCAGGCGCGGCGACCGGGGGTTTCCCGATCCATTGGGGTTCCGCGAAGAGACCGCCTTCCGTGAAGAGGCGCGCTCATAGAGGAAAAGCCGAGCGCGGGCAAGGGTTTTCCAAGTTGCTCCCCTGTCGGGGGAGCTGCCGGCGAAGCCGGCTGAGAGGGCTTCATCCACAGCAGCAAGGCCGCGGCGGAAGCCCCCCTCCGTCTCGCCGCGAACGCGGCGATCCACCTCCCCCGGCGGGGGAGGAATTCCTACTTCTTGCCTTTGAAGGCCTTCACCGCCGTCAGCGTCTCGGACACGTGCTCGGTGGGGTCCATCTTTGTGTAGGCGTGCAGGATCGTGCCGTTCGGCGCGATCACGTACGAGGTGCGGTCCGACCAGTCGGGCTTCATGGCCAGCACGCTGTCGTACTGCTTGGCGATCTTGGCGCCGGGGTCGGCGGCGACCGGGAAGCGGCCCGAGCACTTCTCGGTGTCGGCCGAGAAGCTGGCCAGCTTGTCGAGGTTGCCGGCCGTGACGCCGATCAGGGTCGCGCCCGCGGCTTTGAATTGGTCGGAGGCGTCGGCGAACATCTTCGCCTCGATGTTGCAGCCCTTCGTCTCGGCCGCCGGGAAGAAGTACAGCACCACCGGGCCCTTCTTGCGGGCGTCGGCCAGCGAGAAGTGCAGCGGCTTGCCGGCCTGATAGCCGTCGGCGGTGAAGTCGGGGGCCTTGTCGCCGTTCTTCAGGGCGGCGAGGGCGGGCGTGGCGCAGAGCGCGGCGAGCGTGGCGGCGGCGAGGACGAGGCGCATGGGTCGTTTCCTTGGGGACGCTGAAAAGCGCGACAGTTGAATACCCCCGTTTCGAAGCGCGCAAGGGGTTCGCGGCGGCAGGCAAGTTGCAAGGGCGGGACCTGGCGCCCGCCGACTGTCCCAATGACGATTTCGGGGGATGACGCACAACTTTTCACGCGCGCGATTCACCTTCGCGTGTAGCATCGCAAGCGTGACCGGCGCGGGGACGCCGGTTCGGGGGTTAGATGGCTGACGACGGGGGCTGGCCGAAACTGGCGAGCGTGGAGCCCGTGGCTCCTGGCGACGATCGGATTCCGGGCGACGAGCGCACGCGCGCGGCGCTGGGTGAGCTTCGCACCGTGCTGGGCGAGCTCGAGCGCCGGCTTACCGCTGCGCCTTCGCAACGGCCGGAGACCATCGCCGGCTTGATCCACGCGCTGGACGCCCTGAGCCGCCGGATCGTCCGCAACGAGGCCGCGGCCCAGAGCCGAGCGCGGGAGCTGACCGCCGCGGTGGCGTCGGTGACCCAGTATCTCGAGATCCAGATGTCGTCGCAGGCGGCGCGCGAGGACCAGCTCAACGCGCGCCTAGACCGGCTGCTGATCGAACTGGAGCATGTGCGCGTGGCGCAGGTCGCCGACCGCCGGGATCCGGCCCCCATCCGCATGGTGCTGGCCGCAGCCAGCGTGGCGGCGGCGCTGAGCCTGATCTTCGCCGGCGTGGCGGCCGTCTCGCACTCGGGCCCAGCGCCGCTCCTGGGCCCGGAGCCCATCGTCGCGGCCGAGGCCGCAGCGCCCAATAGCTAGAGGCCTTCCCGATCGTGCTTCGGCGATCGGCAAGAAGGCCTCTCGACAAAAGAGGCGAGCCCGTCGACCCGGTTGGGTCCCCAACCGGGACGGGCTCTAGCCGTTCGGCCGCACCAGGATCTTCACGTGCGCCTCGGGGTCGCCCAGGGCCGTGAACGCCCCCGCGACGCCGTCCAGGCCGACCGACCCGGTGACCAGGCCCTCGACGTTGATGATCCCTTCCGCGAGCTGGCGCAGGGTCATGGCGAACTCCTCGGGCGAGTAGCCGAACACGAAGGTGAGCTCGATCTCCTTGGTGATGGCGATCGAGGGCTCGATCCTGTCGGTCTCCATGCAGACGCCCGCCACGACGATCTGGGCGCCGGACGGCGCGGCCTCGATCAGCGACTGGACGACGCCGGGCGAGCCGACGCACTCGAACACCACCGGCCGCGCGATCGGATTGCCCATCATCTGCATCATCGACTGGGCGGCGCGGCTCCTGGGCACGCCCAGCGCTTCCCAGCGGTCGTGCGGGTTCTCGACGGCAGGGTCGATGACGATGTCGGCGCCCAGCTTCTCGGCGGCCGCCCTGCGGCGGGGCGAGAAGTCGGCGGCGATCACCGGGCCGTGGCCCTGGGCCTTCAGCGCGCCGATGACCGCAAGACCCACCGGGCCGCAGCCGACCACCAGTGAGACGGACTTCGGCTCCAGCCGCGCCTTGGCCACCGCGTGCGCGCCGACGGCGAAGGGCTCGGTGAGGGCGGCCGTGTCGGTCGCGAGGCCGTTCGGCACCTCCAGCACCATGGCCTCGGTCAGCAGCATCTGCTCGGCGAAGCCGCCGGGCAGGCGGTTGGAGAAGCCCAGCATCTCGACACCCGCGCCGTGCATGGTGACGGGGACGCTGACCACGCGCGCCCCGGCCTTGAGCGCCTTCGGCGAGCCCGGCCCATGGTCGAGGATCTCGGCGCAGAACTCGTGGCCGAAGACGGTGTCGGCCGTGGGGTCGAAGCCGTTGTCCAGCCCGCCCGCGCGCCGGGACAGGTCGATCATGTGCTCCATGTGATGCAGCGAGTGCAGGTCGGACCCGCAGATGCCGCAGGCCAGGGTCTTCACCAGCACTTGGCCGGCTCCCGGCGTGAGGTCGGCGATCTCGTCACAGACCAGGCGTTTGTCGCGGCGGATCACGGCCTTCATGCGTTCACTCCCCAACTCGTCATTCTTGTCTGCGCCGGCTCTATCCCCTAACCCTCGCGCCTCGGAATCACTAGGAGCGGGATCGTATGACCCTCGCCTTTCTCTTCCCCGGACAGGGCAGTCAGGCCGTCGGCATGGGCCAGGACCTGGCAGATGCCTTCGCTTCCGCACGGGAAGTCTTCCAGGAAGTGGACGACGCGCTGAATCAGAAGCTGTCGGCGCTGATGAGGGATGGTCCCGAGGACCAGCTCACCCTGACCGAGAACGCCCAGCCGGCGCTGATGGCCGTGAGCGTTGCGGTGATGCGGACGCTGGAAAAGGAGTTCGGCGTCGGGGTCGAGAAGGCCGCGTTCGTGGCCGGCCACAGCCTGGGCGAATACTCGGCCCTGGCGGCCGCGGGCGCGATCAGCCTGTCGGACACCGCGCGCCTGCTGAAGCTGCGCGGCCAGGCGATGCAGCGCGCCGTGCCGGTGGGGCAGGGGGCCATGGCGTCGCTGATTGGCCCGAAGACCGACCTGGCGCTGGCCGAAGAGGCGGCCAAGGCGGGTTCGGCAGTCGGCGTGTGCGTCGTGGCCAACGACAACAACAACGGCAACGTGGTGATCTCGGGCGACAAGGCCGCGGTCGATAAGGCCATCGAGAAGGCCAAGGAACTCGGCGCGCGGGCGATCCCGCTGAACGTCTCGGCGCCCTTCCACTGCCCGCTGATGCAGCCCGCCGCCGACGAGATGGCCGAGGCCCTGGCCGACGCGACCATCGTCAGCCCGCGCGCGCCGCTGGTGGCCAACGTCATCGCCACGCCCACGAACGACCCCGAGGCGATCCGGCGGATGCTGGTGGAACAGGTGACGGGCCGCGTACGCTGGCGCGAGAGCATGATCTGGATGGCGGAAACCGGCGGCGTCACCCGCTTCGCCGAGGCCGGCGCCGGCAAGGTGCTGTCGGGCATGGCCAAGCGCATCGCCCCCGACGCCGAGGCTGTGCCGCTGAACGGCCCGGCCGACCTCGAAGCCTTCGCCAAGAGCCTCTAGAGAGAGCCCATGTTCGACCTGACCGGCAAGACCGCCCTCGTCACCGGCGCCACCGGCGGCATCGGCGGCGAGATCGCCAAGGCCCTGCACGCCCAGGGCGCGCACGTCGTCCTCTCCGGCACCCGCGAGGCGGTGCTGCAGGAACTGGCCGCCGGCCTGGGCCAGCGCGCCTCGGTGGTGGCGGCCAACCTATCGGACCCTGCGGCCGTAGATGGCCTGATCGAGGCGGCCGAGACCGCGGCGGGCGCTCCGATCGACATCCTGGTGGCGAATGCCGGCATCACCAAGGACGGCCTGCTGATGCGGATGAAGGACGAGGACTGGGAGACCGTCCTCAAGGTCAACCTAGAGAGCTATTTCCGCCTTAGCCGCGCGGCCATGCGCGGGATGATGAAGCGCCGTTTCGGCCGGATCATCGGCATCACGTCGGTCGTAGGCGTGATGGGCAATCCGGGCCAGGCGAACTACGCGGCCTCGAAGGCGGGCATGATCGGTTTCTCCAAGGCCCTGGCCCAAGAGGTCGCGACGCGGGGAATCACCGTGAACTGTGTGGCGCCGGGCATGATCGAAAGCCCGATGACCGACGCGCTCAACGAGCAGCAGAAGGCCACCATCCTGGCGACCATCCCGGCGGGAAAGCTGGGCTCCGGGGGTGACGTGGCCGCCGCTTGCGCCTATCTGGCGTCGAACGAGGCCGGATACGTCACCGGCCAGACCCTGCACGTGAATGGCGGCATGGCGATGATCTGACTATCGCCAAGCCTGGGGGGAACATGCTACCCGGCCCCCGAATTTGATCACCAAGGCGACAGTTGACTTCAACCTCACCGTCGTCGATGCAAGCACTGACTAAGCCCTGAGGGACCTACCAAATGTCCGACGTTCTTGAACGCGTCCGTAAGATTGTCATCGAACACCTCGACGCCGATCCCGAGAAGGTCACCGAGAAGGCTTCCTTCATCGACGACCTGGGCGCCGACAGCCTCGACAACGTCGAGCTGGTGATGGCCTTCGAAGAAGAGTTCGATATCGAGATCCCGGACGACGCGGCGGAGCACATCCAGACCGTCGGCGACGCCGTGAAGTTCATCCAAGAGCGGCTGGGCGGCTAAGTTCGTCCGGACTAGAATCCAGGAATCAATGAGCCGCCGCGTCGCTGGGTGAGACCCGATGGCGCGGCGGTTTTCGTTTCTGAGGTAGCGCCATGCGTCGAGTCGTCGTCACCGGCATTGGGCTCCTGACCCCGCTGGGGCAGGGCACGGAGCTGAGCTGGAAGAAGATCCTGGAGGGCAAATCCGGGGCCGGGAACATCACGGCCTTCGACACCTCCGACTATGCCTGCAAGGTGGCCTGCGAGGTCCCGCGCGTCGACGGACGCGGCGGCGGCGGCCCCGATGTCCCCGGCTCGTTCGATCCCGACCAGACCATGTCGGCCAAGGATCGTCGTCGCGTCGACGACTTCATCCTCTACGGCATCGCCGCGGCGGACGAGGCCATCAAGGACTCGGGCTGGGCGCCCGAGGACGACGAGGGCCGCGAGCGCACCGGCGTCATGATCGGCTCGGGCATCGGCGGCCTCGGCACCATCGCCGAGACGGCGATCGAGCTGCACGAGAAGGGCCCGCGCCGCGTCAGCCCGTTCTTCATCCCCTCGTCGCTGATCAACCTGGTCTCGGGCCAGGTCTCGATCCGCCACGGCTTCAAGGGCCCGAACCACGCGGTGGTCACGGCCTGCGCCACCGGCGCCCACGCCATCGGCGACGCCGCGCGGCTGATCAAGTACGGCGACGCCGACGTGATGATCGCCGGCGGGGCCGAGGCCAGCGTCGTGCCCGTGGGCATAGCCGGCTTCATCGCCTGCCGCGCCATGTCGACCGGCTTCAACGACGACCCCACCAAGGCGAGCCGGCCCTACGACAAGGACCGCGACGGCTTCGTCATGGGCGAAGGCGCCGGCATCCTCGTCCTTGAGGAGTTGGAGCACGCCAAGGCGCGCGGGGCCAAGATCTACGCCGAGATCGTCGGCTACGGCCTGGCGGGCGACGCCTATCACATCACGGCCCCGGCCGAGGACGGCGACGGCGGCTTCCGCGCCATGAAGGCGGCCCTGAAGGACGCAGGCGTCTCCATGGCCGACATCGACTACATCAACGCCCACGGCACCTCGACGCCCCTCGGCGACGAGATCGAGCTGGGCGCGGTCGAGCGGCTGCTGGGCAACGCGGCCCCGAACGCCACCATGAGCTCGACGAAGTCGGCCACCGGCCACCTGCTGGGCGCCGCCGGCGCCATCGAGGCGGCGTTCACCGTGCTGGCGATCCGCGACCAGGTCGCGCCGCCGACGATCAACCTGGACAATCCCTCCGTCGAGACGGCCATCGACCTCGTGCCGCACAAGGCCAAGCCGATGGAGATCAACTTGGCGCTGTCGAACAGCTTCGGCTTCGGCGGCACCAACGCCTCGGTGATCTTCAAGAAATACGCGTGAGCCCACGGCGGATCAGCAAGCGGGCCGCGGGCGGGGGCGCGCTGATCGCCCTGGGCCTGGCGCTGCTGATCGCGCTGGCGGGGGTGTGGAGCTACGCCGGACCCGGCCCCAAGGCGCGTGAGGGCGCCGCCACGACCGTGGTGGTCGAGCGCGGCCTGGGCGTGCGGCGCATCGGCCAGAGCCTGCAGGCGGCCGGGGTCGTGACCTCGGCCAACCTGTTCGCGGTGGCGGCCCGGCTGACCGGAGCGGCGGGTCAGCTCAAGGCCGGCGAGTACGAGTTCGCCTCGGGGACGCCCATGGCCCAGGTGCTGGCCGACATCCGCGCCGGCAAGGTGGTGCGCCGGGTGATCACCATCCCCGAGGGCTGGACCAGCGGCATGGCGCTGGATGCGGTGAACGCCTCGCCCGACCTGACGGGGACCGCCGTCGAGCCGCCCGAGGGCTCGCTCCTGCCCAACACCTACGACATCCAGCGCGGCGAGACCCGCGAGGCGGTGCTGCAGCGGATGCGCGACGCCCACGACAAGCTGTTGGCGGAACTATGGGCGAACCGCCAGGCGGGCCTGCCGCTCAACTCGCCGGAGGAGGCGGTGACTCTGGCCTCCATCGTCGAGAAGGAGACCGGCGTGGCGGCCGAGCGGCCGCGGGTGGCGGCGATCTTCGTCAACCGCCTGCGCGCGGGCATGCTGCTGCAGAGCGACCCGACCATCATCTACGGCCTGAGCAAGGGCCGGCCGCTGGGCCGCGGCATCCGCGCCTCGGAGCTGGCGGCGGACAGCCCGTGGAACTCGTACAAGGTCGCCGGCCTGCCGCCGGGGCCGATCGCCAATCCGGGCCGCGCCTCGCTGGAGGCGGTGCTGAACCCGCCGAAGACGAGCGAGCTCTACTTCGTCGCCAACGGCACGGGCGGCCACGCCTTCGCCTCGACCTACGAAGAGCATGCCAAGAACGTCGAACGCTGGCGCGCCATCGAACGCCAGCGCGCGGCGGAGGGAGGACGCTGATGCCGATCTCTGGGATGACGGGGTTCGGGCGGGCCGAGGGAGCGCATGCCGGGTGGACGTGGGCCGTGGAGGCCCGCAGCGTCAACGGCCGGAACCTGGAGGTGCGGTTCCGCGGGCCGCCGGGGTTCGAGAGCCTTGAGCGGGCGGCGCGCGACGGGGCGCAGGCGCGGTTCCAGCGCGGCAACGTCACCGTGGGCGTGCAGGCCAAGCGCAGCGAGGGCGCCGGCGCGGTGCGGGTCAACGTCGGGCAATTGGAACGCTACCTGGCGCTGGGCGCGCCGTTCATGGAGGACGGCCGGATCAAGCCGCCGCGGCTTGACGGCCTCTTGGCGCTGCGCGGCGTGATCGAGGCCGAGGACGCGGGGCTGGATCCCGAAGCCCAGGCCGAGCTGGAGGCCGCCATCGCGGGCTCGATCGCGGTGGCGCTGGACGGCCTGCTGACCGCGCGCCGCGAGGAGGGCCGGGCGCTGCTGTCGGTGCTGTCGGCGCAGGTGGAGCGGATCGGCGATCTGGCCGGCCAGGCGCGAGAAACGGCGGCGGGGCAGCCTGCGGCGATCAAGGCCCGCTTCGAGGCGCGGCTGAAGGAGCTGGCCGGCGAGGCCGCCAGCGAGGAGCGCATCGTGCAGGAGGCGGCCGCCATGGCGGTGAAGGCCGACGTGCAGGAGGAACTGGACCGCCTGGGCGGGCACGTGGACTCGGCGCGCGGCCTCTTGGCCTCGGACGCGGCGGTCGGCCGGCGGCTGGACTTCCTGACCCAGGAATTCATGCGCGAGGCCAACACCCTGTGCTCGAAGTCGCAGATCGCGGCCTTGACGACCGTCGGCCTGGACCTCAAGGCCACCATCGAGCAGTTCCGCGAGCAGGTGCAGAATGTGGAGTGAGGCGCCGCAGGCGCTCGATTCGACCGCAGAAAACGCGGAATGCACAGACGGGTCGCGGGATCTGTCTTCTTCCGCGCTTTCTGCGTTTTCCGCGGTTGTCTTGAAGGCGCTTCGCGCGAGTTCGGAGGGGCGGCGTTGACGCCGGACGATCACCATAGGCCCTGGGAGACGGTGCGGCGGGGGCTGCTGCTGCTGGTCTCCAGCCCGGCGGGGGCCGGGAAGACCTCGCTGACGCGCCGGCTGGTGTCGGACCACTCGGACCTGACCCTGTCGATCTCGGCGACCACGCGCGCGGCGCGGCCGGGCGAGGAGGAGGGCCGCGAGTACTACTTCAAGACCCGCGAAGAGTTCGAGGCCATGATCGCGGCCGGCGAGTTCCTGGAGTGGGCCGTGGTCAACGGCAACTACTACGGCACCCCCAAGGCGCCGGTGATGGCGGCGCTGGAAGGCGGCCACGACGTGCTGTTCGACATCGACTGGCAGGGCGCCCAACAGATCGCCGAGAAGGCGCCGGACGACAGCGTGCGCCTCTTCATCCTCCCGCCGGCCTGGGACGACCTGGAGCGTCGCCTGCGGGCCCGCGCCCAGGACAGCGAGGAGACGATCAAGGCGCGGCTCGAACTCGGCCAGGAGGAGATCGCCCACTGGGCCGAGTACGACTACGTCATCGTCAACAAGAACTTCGACCGCGCCTATGCGGATCTGGGCCACATCTATCGCGGCGAACGGATGAAGCCGGGCCGCAACCCGTGGCTGCCCGGCTTCGTGGACGACCTGCTGACCGAGGCGAACGGCGGGGCGGGTGAGCCGACCGAGCCGCCGAAGACGGTGCGCCTGCGGCCGGTGCAGAAGTAGGTCCTGGCCGGCGGGCCTCGTTGGCGCGTCGGCGCCGAAGGATTCAACCACGGACCAATCGGACCACACGGACGAAGGGGCCCGCTGTGAGGATTGAGACTTGCCGGATGTCCGCGTGGTCCGTGTCGTCCGTGCACAATTGATACGGCGCCTGCGGCGCGCAGGACGAAGCGGGGTTCGCAGATGGAAGCGGTGACGGTCGCGGAGCTTGAGGGCGAGGTGGGCGCGGCGCTGCTGGCGCTGAACAACGCGCACGCGCAGGAGCTGTCATGGCTGGAGCCGGAAAAGCTGGCCGCCATGGTGGATGAGGCGTTCGTGGCGCGGCGGGTCGGGCTGGACGACGCGCTGCTGATCGCCTTCGACCAGGAGGCCGCCTACGACAGCCCGAACTTCCTGTGGTTCCGCGAGCGCTACGACCGGTTCGTCTATGTGGATCGCATCGTGGTGGCGGAGAAGGCGCGGGGGCGCGGACTGGCGCGGACGCTGTACGAGGCGCTGTTCGAGGCCGCCCGCGCGGCCGGGCATGTGCGCGTGGTCTGCGAGATCAACGCCGACCCGCCGAACCCGGGCTCGGACGCGTTCCATGCGGGGATGGGGTTCGTGGAGGTGGGCGCCGCGGTGCTGCCGGGCGGTGGCAAGGCGGTGCGGTATTTCGAGCGGGGGGTTTGACGGGGCGGGGGTTGGACCGGTTGGCGAGGGCGCTGGCGCTAGAAGCGCTTGCTGAAGCGCAAGCTCACGGTGCGGGGTCGTGGCGGGGTGATGATCTGTTCCCGGCCGATCAGATAGGGATTGCCGAAGGAGAAGGTGTTGGCGTGGCCGTTCAGCGGATTGTCGAGGGTGGCGCTGAGGGTCCAGCCCGGCATCGTCAGGCTCGCCACGCCGCGCAAGCCCAGGGATCTGCCCATCGCTTGCGCCTCGTCCGCGCCAAACGTCAGGTACGACGAGCCGACATAGGAGGCCTGGCCTTGCAGGCGCAGGGTGGGCCCCGCGGGCAGGTCCCAGTGATAATCGACGCCGAAGCTGGCCGAGGCCTGGGAGACACCGGGAAGGGCCACGCTCCCGCCGGTGCTGAAGGCGGGGTTGAATCGGGTGATTTCGGGATCGTTGAGCAAGGCCGCGGCGCGCAGGTCGAGCCGCTCGTTGACGCGGAAGGCCACTTCGGCCTCGACGCCCCGGTTGACGCCGTTCCCGATGTTGGCCGTGTAGGCCGTGCCGTCGGCCAGGTACTGATCGCTCTGGACCGACTCCCAAGCGGCGTGGAACACCGCCGCCCGGCCCTGAAGGCGCTCGTCGAACGCCCGGAACTTCACGCCCAGTTCGTAGGTCCACAATTCGTCGGCCGCGTATTGGCTGGGGGGCGTCCCGGGCGCGTCGAACACCTGGCCCAGCCGCCCCGCCGTGTTGAACCCGCCCGGGCGATAGCCCTCGGACGCCTGTGCGTAAGCGAGCACCCCGGGCCGCACGTCGTACGTGACAAGGAGTTTTGGCGAGAAGCCGGCGGCGTCGGCCGATCGGCTCACGAGGCGCTGCCCCGCAGCCTGGGTGACGGTCGAGTCGGTGTTGAAGCTGAAGTCGAACCAGCGCAGGCCCGCCGTGACCGAGAGGCGAGCGGTGGCGTCGAGCGTGACTTCCCCATAGAGAGCCGCCTCGTTGATGTCGTCGCGCCGGCGCTCGGCGTAGGCCGCTGCCGCTCGGTCGGAGACGGGGCTCAGGGCGGTGGCGAGCCGGATCGAACCCTGCGAGGCGAACGCCCCGACCAGGCCGTGCAGGCGATGTTCGCTGGGCGTCGCGTAGGTGACTTCGGCCACCGTCAAGTCGATGCTCTTGGTCTCGTCGAACGCCGCCGGGACGCCGGCCAGGCCGTAGAGCGCCGAGGCCGCGGTCGCGTCGTAACGGCTGTCGAACTGGTGCGACAGCCGCGACACCGCGCCCGTCACGCGACCCCAGCCGCCGTCGCCGGCCAGGGTGAGCGATACATGATCGAAATCGTTGTCATGCGGCTCGCGCACCCAGGAGTCGCGAACCTTAGGTCCCAGCCGCCGCAGCCCGTACTGGGTGTCCTCGTTGTCGATCGACTGGTGGGTCAGCGCCAGCGTTACTGTCCAGTCGGGCGTCACGCTCGCGCGAAGGGTGGCTCGCGCGCCGACCCGGTCCGAACCGTTGACGCCGCCTAGACCCAACGTGGGGTTGGCGATGTAGCCGTCCTGGACATCGCGATAGGCCACCGCCCGCAGCGCCGCCCGGCCGCGGAAGAGCGGCAGGTTGGCCATGGCCTCCAGCTCGCCGCCGCGCCCGCCGCCCTGGGTGATGCCCACCCCCGCAAGCACGCTGGCGGAATAGCGATCGAGGTCGGGCTTGCGGGTTGCGATCCTCATGACCCCGCCCAGGGACCCTCCGCCATAAAGGGTGCCCTGCGGACCGCGCATGATCTCCACGCGCTCGATGTCGGCCAGGCGCAGATTCGGATCCGGAGCGCTGTAGGTGACCTGCACTTCGTCGAGGTAGACCGACACCATCGACTGCGCCTGACCGGTGAAGGCGCCATCCGACAGGCCCCGCAGCAGCACCTTGTCGCGGCCCGGCCCGAGGTTGGTCACCGTCATGCCGGCCACCTGGCCGGCCAGGTCGTAGACGCTGCTAAGCGCCTGGCGCTCGAGCACATCCGGCGAAACCACCGAGATGGCGTAGGGGGTCCGGCCGGGCAGGTTGGGATAGCGCTGGGCGGTGACCACCACCTCTCCGATGCCGACCGGAGCCCGAGCCTGAGCCGCTTCCGCAGGACGGGCCGGTGCGGCGGCCAAGCGGTGGATGATCACCGTGCGCGGATCGGGCTGCCGATAGCCGCAGCCGCTGCCCGCCAGCATGGCGTCGAGCGCGGCCGAGACGGAAAGGCGGCCGGAGAGGGCGGGGGCTCGGCCACGGCATGCGTCCAGATCGCCACCCAGCGAGAGCTCGGCCTGAAGCGCAAAGTCGATCAGCGCCGCACGGACCGGCTTGGCGGGAATCTGCAACCTCACGACGGGCGAGTCGCGGCCGGCGAACAGGCGCGGGGCGGCGTCGGCCGGCGCGCCGGCGAAGCTTGCCAGGCCCGCGCCCAGCGCTGCCGCCCGGAGCCGGGCGCTGACGCGGTCGACAGCCACGATCAGCGGCGCGCCGTCTTGACCTTGAGGATCACCTCGCTTGCCGTCGTCTCGGCGACGATGGGGGCGAACAGTTCCAGGCGCCGGACCATGGCGGCCTCCTCGTCCAGCAGGAGGACGCCCGAGACCGTCACCGAGGCGGCGCTGGGATCGACGCGGATCGGCTTGGCGACGTAGCGATTGAGGTCGGCGACCACCTCTGTCAGCGGCGTGCGGTCATAGATCAGCCTGCCGGACTTCCAGGCGAAGGCCATGTCCGGAGCAACGTCGCGCGTTTGGGCGTTTGCGCCGGGCGATTGGACCAGTTGCTGGCCGCGCGCGAGCTTGACCGTTCCTTCCTGACCGCCCGAAACGGCCACGAGGCCCCGGCGCACCGAAACGGCGAGGCGCCCGGCGTGACTGAGGATGTTGAACTCCGTGCCGAGCACCCGCACCTCGCGCACGCCGACGGTCACCACGAACGGGCGGTTCTCGAGGTGCGCGACGTCGAAACTGGCCTCGCCGTCGACCAGCGTCGCGTCGCGCTGCCGGCGACCCAGCCGCACGCGCAGAGTTGTCGCACTGCCCAGGGTCAGGTGCGAGCCATCGGCAAGCACGATCTCGCGCGTCTCGCCGCGCTTGGTCGCGTAGTCCGTGTAGGAAGGTCCTGCAAACTGCGGCGCCACGGCCAGGACGGCGATGGACGCCGCCGCGGCGACGCCGAGGCCCAGGAGCAGGGCGCGTCGCGGCGCGCCGGCGTGGCGGGGCCGCAGGGGCAGGACGTTCGCGGCCCGCGGCGCGGCCTGAGGGGCGTGGCCGGGCAAGTCTTCCAGGTCGATCCATACCGCCTCCACGGCGGCGTAGGCCGCCGCGTGCTCGGGATCGGCCTCCAGCCAGGCGTGGAACGCCGTCCACTCCTCCAGAGCGGCGTTCCCCTGCAGTTTGGCGAACCAGTCGGCTGCCGCCTGCTCAATCTGCACTTGAGGGAGGGACCTGGTCATCGGCGGTTTGCGCTTTCTTCGCGCCCGGCCTTGGACGGGCGTCGCCATAATGACGCCACGCCATCCCAACGTCCTCTCCACATCCCGGTGAGGTGATGCATACCCGCCACGGTCACCGCCCCACCTTGGTGATGAGATGGCTTAGGGCCAGGCTGACGTGCTTCTCGACAGCGCTGCGGGAGATGCCGAGACGTTCGGCGGTCTGGGCGTGGCTCAAACCCTCGAACTTGTGCAGGCGGAAGATTTCCTGGGTCAGCGGCGCCAGGGCTTCGAGCGCGGAAGCGAGCCTTTCCAGTCGCTGCCTTGCGATCACCGCGCTCTCGGCGTCGGGCGTATCGGACACGTCCTGCGCGCCGACGCTGGCATGGTGCGTCCGCCGCCACTCCGTCTCGCGAACCCCCGACCGTCTGGCCTGCCGCAGGCGGTCCAGCATAAGGTTGGAGGCCAGGCGGTAGAGGTAGGCCGGCGGGTTGTCGATCGGCTCGTGGGCGGCCGCCTGAACCTTCAGATAGAGTTCCTGGACCAGGTCCTCGACGTCGCCCCGGCCGCCGAGGCGCGCCAGGAAGAAGCGGCGCATGTCGTCGCGGCGCTCCAGATAGGCGCTCGCCAGGGGCGAGAGATCGGGGGGAGCGTCCTTCATCTTCAGCTCTGGCGCGAGGTCGGAATCTGACGGTCGGCGTCGTTGCTCATCGCCGGGACCTGGGAGCCGCTGGAAGAGTCGGTGGATTTTCAGACATCGCCCGCGGGGGCGGCGAAGGCAAGCGCCCACGCCTTGCGGCAGCGGCGGCTATTCCGGAAGGGCCTGTCTCAGGCCCAGCATCCGGGCGGTCGCGGCGACGCGATCGGCCACGCGCTCGGCGAGCCAGCTGACCGGGTTCTGGCCAGGCCGCTTGCGGCTGGCGATCCAGGCGGCCACGCACGCAGTCGCGAAGACGGCCGCGGGCGCGCCGATGGTGACCGCGGCCGGCAGGCGCGGGGACGTCATGGACTGGCCCAGGACCATGGCGGTCTCGAAGGCGAAGAGCATCAGTCCGCCGATGACCATGGTGGGCCCTGAACCCGCGCGCTTGGCGCTGAGCCCAAACGGCACGGCCAGGAGCGGCAGCAGCGGCAGGACCAGCGCTCGGGATGTCCGCGAGAAGAGCTCGGCCAGCAGCGCCTGACGGGGGAGGGCCGGCTCGGCGGCGCCGAAGCCCTGCCGAGCCAGTTCGATCGACGTCAACTCGCTGGTCTCGTCGCCCCGCGCGCGCAGGAGCCTGGCGGGGTGCGTCAGGGGCAGGTCGAACGTGAAGGTGGCGAAGTCCGTCACATAGACCCGCCCGTCGCGCGTGGTGCTGACGAGCCGGCCGTCGTTCACCACGAAGGTGACCTCGCGCGCGCGCGGCGCCTTGAAGACGTCGGCGGAGACGGCCGTCAGCACGTCCTCGCGGCCGTCCGGCTCCAGCTTGCGAACGAACACCCGCGCCAGGCGCCGGCCGCTGGAGTCCGCGTCGTCGGCCGTCAGGAAGACGCCCGGGCCGGCGGCCAGCACGGCCCTGGGCCGAACGACCCCGTTCCAGCCAGCCGCCGCCGCCGCGTTCAGCACGGTATGGTAGGCGTAGCGGCTGTAGGGCTGGACGAAGCCGAACAGCGCCGTGCTGAACAGCATGAGCATGACGCCCAGGCCGACAAACGGCGCGGCCAGGCGGCCCAGCGAGATGCCGCCGGCCAGCATCGCATCGATTTCCGAGTTCTTGTTCAGGCCATCGACCACCACGAACAGGCCGATGAAGAAACCGCCGGGCAGGGTGAGGCCAACGTAGTGCGGCAGGAGATTGATCAGGAGTTTGGTCAGGAAGCCGAAGCCTTCGGTGGTTTGCGAGAGCAGCTGGAACGAACGCATCAGCCGTTCCATCAGGAACGCCACCATCGTGCTGATCAGCACGGCGGACATCGGCGCCGCCGCGCGTCGCAGCAGGTACCGGTCGAGGTTGGTCAGGATCATTGCGCGATGCGGCCCAGGGAGGGCTCGGGCGCGCCGGTTCCGCGCGAAAGCTCGGTTCCGACCGAAGCAGGCGAGCGCCCGCGGGGGCGGTGCTCGACCGGCGCCGGCGACCGGGCATGGCGACTGAGCGCCTCGAGATAGACCTCGGCGACCTCGTCGAGGATGTCCGGCCAACGATAGGCGGCGCTTCGCTGGAGGGCTTCGGCCGCCAGATGGCGCCGCGCGCCGTCGTCGGCGAGCAGCTTCGAGAGCGCCGCGGCATAAGCCCCGGGATCGTCGGGCGCGCAGAGCAGGGCGTTGCGCTCGTGACGCAGCAGGGCGTGGGTGTTCGGCGCATCCGCGCAGACCATGGCGAGGCCGCTGGCCATGGCCTCGAGGTTGACGTTGCCGAACGTCTCGGTGGTGCTGGGGTTGAAGAAGATGTCGCCGCTGGCCAGCGCCACAGCCAGGGCCTCTCCCGTCAGGAAGCCGGTGAAGACGGCGCGCGGCAACCGCGCCTCGAACCAGGCCCGGGCCGGGCCGTCGCCGATGACCAACACCTGAGGCGCATGACCGGCCTCCTCGAGCCTGGCGATCGTGCCGGCAAAGGCCGCCAAGCCCTTTTCCATGACGATCCGCCCCAGATAGACGATCACCGGACGGTCGCGATCGAGGCCGACGCGTTGCCGCCAGGCCTCGTCGCGGCGGCCCGGATTGAACAGGCCGGGATCGACCCCGCGCGCCCAGATGCGGACCGCCGTCGATCGGGTCTCCCTGCGCAGTTCGTCGGCGATCGCATCGGTCGGGGCCATGACGTAGTCGCAGGCGTCGTAGAACCTCCAGAGCTGGCGGCGGACGATGGGGCGCAGGAAGCCCATCCCGTAGTAGTCGAGGTAGGTGTCGAAGAGGGTGTGGAGGCTGGCTGCGACCGGGACCTTGAGGTTTCGGCCCAGGCTGAGCGCGGCGCGGCCGAGAAGGTCGGGGGCGGAAAGGTGGATTAGGTCGGGCTCGAACGCCTCGACGTCGCGCCGGATCGCGGCGGGAAGACCCAGGGCCAGGCGATAGTCGGCCCGGAACGGAATCCGCACCGAGGGCACCGACACCAGGTCCCCGACAGGGGCGAACGCCGGGGTCGGAGAGGTCGGCGAATAGACCCGCACGGTCGCGCCCAGGGTCTCCTCGAGATGACCGACCAGCCGGTTCAGGGACTTGTTGGCGCCGTCGAGCGTGTAGTTGTAGTTCCCTGAAAACAGGGCGATCCGCGCCGGGCGCGCGCCATCGACGCCCGTGAGAGCCTTGATGCTCATGCTTGTCCTTCCAAATCGCCCACTCCCGGCGACCAAGACGACGCGCTGGCCACGCCACCCCACGGATTTTTGAAATCGATGAGGCTGGCGCCGGCCCACGTCGTCCTCCTGTGAGGACAGCCCCGTCATCAGCAGCACGGTGATGGTTGGCAGGGGCGTCCAGCGCATTTGGAAAGCTGCGAAGACGCGATGCGGGTAGTGGATGTCGCCGAGTTCTATTCCCCGACCGGCGGGGGCGTGCGGACCTACATCGATCGCAAGTTCGAGGCCGCGGCGCAGCTAGGCCACGAGCTCTTCGTGATCGCGCCGGGGCCTTCGGACGGATTCGAGGCGCGCGTGGCAGGAGGGGTGATCCAGGTCCGCGCGCCCGCTCTGCCGTTCGACGCCAACTATCACATGTTCTGGGATGCGGCCCCGGTGCATGCCTGGCTCGACCGGATCTCGCCCGACCTCGTCGAAGCCTCGTCGCCGTGGCGGGGCGCCTGGATCGTGGCCGGCTGGCCCGGCGCCGCGCCCCGCGCCATGTTCATGCATGCCGATCCGGTGGCGTCCTATCCCCACCGCTGGCTGGCCCCGGTGGCCAGTCCCCAACGCATAGATCGCCTCCTCGAAGTGTTCTGGTCGTATCTTCGCGGGCTGACCCGGCGGTTTTCCTCGGTCGTCACGGGCGGCCCTTGGCTTGCCGACCGCCTTGGTCGCCAGGGCGTCGGCGCAGTCACCAGCGTTCCGCTGGGGGTCGATCGTGGCGCGTTCTCGCCGACCTTGCGCGACCAGCGTCTCCGATCGGCGCTGCTCGAAGCCTGTGGCTGTCCGGGCACGGCGCGCCTGGTCCTCGGGGTGGGCCGCTTCCATCCCGAAAAGCGCTGGCCGATGGTGATCGAGGCGGTGACGCGGGCTAGCGCCGACGCCGCCATCGGCCTGGTGCTGGTCGGCGACGGCATCGACCGCAAGCGGGTTCAACGGGCCGCCGCCGCCAATCCTCACGTCCGCATACTGCCGCCGATCCGTGACCGTCCCCTCCTGGCCGCGCAACTGGCCAGCGCCGACGCCTTGGTCCACGGCTGCGAGTCGGAAACCTTTGGCCTGATCCCTGCCGAGGCCATGGCCAGCGGCGTTCCGGTCGTGGGTCCGGATCGTGGCGGCTTTGCGCACATGGCCCGGCCGGAGATCTCGGAGGTCTACCGCGCTGGCGACGCGGCGGCCGCCGCAGCCGCGCTCGGTCGGCTGCTGGCCCGAGATCCCCTTGCATTGAAGGCTGCCGCGATCGAGGCGGCGGCCAGGGTTCGGCGCGACGTCGACCATTTCGCGGACCTCTTCGATCATTATCGGTCGATCGCGGCCGGCGTCCGAGCATGACGCGGATGGCCGGGCGGGAGGCCCTCCATCAAGCGCATGCCATGGAGAACAGGGCCTCGCGGCGCTGGGCCCTGCTCGGCGGGATCGCAGGCGGCGGCATGGCCCTGGCCATCGTGCTGCAGCTCGGGGGCGTGACCGACGGGGTGCTGACGACGATCGGGCAGTTGCCGCCGCTCGTCTGGCTAGCCTTCCTGCTATTGTATCTGATCCAGCCGCTCTGCGATTTCGTGGTCTTCCGCCGCCTCTGGACCTTGCCGGCGGCCGGCTTCGAGGCGCTGTTGCGCAAGAACGTCATCAACGAGGTCGTGCTCGGCTACGGCGGAGAGGCCTATCTCTATCTCTGGGCGCGCCGCGCGGCCGACGTGGCGGTTGCGCCGATCGCCGCCATAAAGGACGCCAACATCGTCTCGGCCTTGGCGGGAAATGTCCTGACCCTGGTCCTGGCGGCGATCAGCGCGACGCAGCTGCGCGAACTCGATTTCGCCCGGCAGGTGGGGCCGGCGCTCTGGTCGGGGGCCATCCCCCTGGCGATCTCGGTGGCGGTCCTGCTCTTCGGGCGGCTGGCGTTCTCGTTGACCCTGACGCAGCTGGCCTACATCGCCGCGATCAACGGCATGCGCCTGGCTCTCTGGACCGGCCTCACCTTCCTGATTTGGCGGATGGCCCTGCCGCAGGTCCCCCCGAGCGATTGGATCGTCCTCCTGGCGATCCGTTGCCTGGTCTCGCGCACTCCGCTGATCGCGAACAAGGACCTGGTGTTCGGCAATCTGGTGCTGCTGGCGCTGGGCGCGCACGCACCGATCGCGATGCTGCTGGCGGCCTTGGCGCTGATGACGCTGCTGCTGCATCTCGTGGTCATCGGCGGACTGGGCGCGGCGGACCTGGTCCGCGGCCTGCGCGCGCGCTCGGGTAAAACGATCGGCGTGACGGCCGCCGAGGCGGGCGTGGCGCATGACTAGGTGGCGTCTTCCGGGACGGGACATCTGGCGGATCGGTGTGGTCGAGGCGCCGATTGCCGAGATCGCACGCCACGGGTTCCCACCCGACGCACCCATCCATTGGATGCCCGAGGAGGGGCGTCTGAAGTTCATGGCCGACCCGTTCGGTGCCTGGATCGACGGGCGGCTTCTGCTGTTCGCGGAGGCGTATGACTACCGGACCCGCCATGGCGTCATCGAGCTCATCGAGCTGAGCGCCGACTATTCGCCCGTGCGGCGCTCGGTGGTCCTGCGCGAGCCGTGGCACCTGTCGTATCCGCAGGTCCTCGAGGCCGAGGGCGACTGGTGGATGATCCCGGAAGCTCACCGATCCGGCGTCCTCACGCTCTATCGCGCCGCGGCGTTTCCGCATCGGTGGGAGCCGGTCGTGCGGCTGGACCTGGACGCGCCGGCCATCGACGCGACGCCATTCCGGCACGACGGGCTTTGGTGGCTGGCCTATTCGCCGGCAGGCCCCCAGCGCTGGAAGCAAGGCCGCCTGCACTTCGCGTTCGCAGAACGGCTGACGGGGCCGTGGCGCCTGCATTCGGGGAATCCGGTGCGCGACGACCTGGCGTCGAGCAGGCCGGGCGGCGCGGCCTGGTTCGAGCAGGGCGTTCCACACCTGCCGGTCCAGGACTGCACGCGCACCTACGGCGGGGCCATCCGCGTGCTCAAGGTTCTGGAGCTCTCGCCCCAGCGTTTCGAGGCCGAGACGACGGCGCCGCTGCTCCCGCCCTCAAACGCCGGCGCCTATCGTCAGGGCCTGCATACGCTGTCGGCCTGCGGAACCGTCACCCTGTTCGACGTCAAGCGCATCGACCGATCACTGTAGTGAGGCGACGTCGATACGTCGTCGAGAGGGATTGTCGGGCGCTCACAGGATTGAGCGTTTCACGCGCTGTCGGTCCTTGTGGTTCGCCCTGCAAATGTCGCGCTGGGGAGTATGGGCTTTTAGAAATTTTCGACCTCTCCCTGGCGATTTCGACCATCGACATGGGTGAATTCTACCGCGTAAAAGCCGCCCGGCGTTGAACGCGGCTTTGCGGCCAGGTTCTCGCCGAGGGGAATCTGGAATGACGATGCGCGCGATGGAAAAGCAGGGCCTGTACGACCCTCGGAACGAGCACGACGCGTGCGGCGTAGGCTTTGTCGCGAACATCAAGGGCCGCAAGTCGCACGAGGTGGTGCAGGCCGGCCTGCAGATCCTGGTGAACATCGACCATCGGGGCGCCGTGGGCGCCGATCCGCTGGTGGGCGACGGCGCCGGCTGCCTGATCCAGATCCCCGACCGGCTCTACCGCGACTGGGCCAGCGAGGCGGGCGTCGAGCTGCCGCCGGCCGGCGAATACGCGCTCGCCATGTGCTTCCTGCCGCAGGACGAGCTGGCGCGCGTCGCCGCCATGGAGCAGTTCGAGCATTTCCTGAAGGTCGAGAAGCAGCCCCTGCTGGGCTGGCGCGACGTTCCGGTGAACACCGACGGCCTGGGCGAGGCCGTGCTGGCCTCCATGCCGATGATCCGCCAGGCCTTCGTCGGCCGCGGCCCGAATGTGAAGGACCAGGAGGGCCACGAGCGCAAGCTGCTGGCGGTCCGCAAACAGTTCCAGAATCCGCTGGAGGAACTGGCAGCCAAGCGCGGCATCCCCGAACTGACCCAGGTCTACCTGCCGTCGTTCTCGACCCGGACGGTGGTCTACAAGGGCCTGCTGCTCGCGCACCAGGTCGGCAGCTTCTATCGCGACCTGCAGGACGAGCGCTGCGAGAGTGCGCTGTCGATGGTCCACCAGCGGTTCTCGACCAACACCTTCCCCTCGTGGAAGCTGGCGCATCCCTACCGGTTCATAGCCCACAACGGCGAGATCAACACCGTCCGCGGCAACGTGAACTGGATGAACGCCCGCCGGCGCACGCTGGAGAGCGAGCTGCTGGGGCCTGACCTCAACAAGATGTGGCCGCTGATCCCGCACGGGCAGTCGGACACCGCCTGCCTGGACAATGCGCTGGAGCTGCTGGTCGCCGGCGGCATTCCGCTGGTCCAGGCCATGATGATGCTGATCCCGGAGGCGTGGGCCGGCAATCCGCTGATGGATGCCGAGCGGAAGGCCTTCTACGAGTACCACGCCGCGCTGATGGAGCCCTGGGATGGTCCGGCCGCCGTGGCCTTCACCGACGGCCGCCAGATCGGCGCCACCCTCGATCGCAACGGCCTGCGCCCGGCGCGCTTCGTCATCACCGACCAGGACCATGTGATCATGGCCTCGGAGGTCGGGGTGCTCGACGTGCCGGAGGAGCGGATCGTGCGCAAGTGGCGCCTCCAGCCCGGCAAGATGCTGCTCATCGACATGGAAGAGGGGCGCATCGTCGAGGACGAGGAGATCAAGACGAAGCTCGCCGCGGCCGCCCCCTACCAGCAGTGGCTGGCCGACACCCAGTTCAAGCTGGAGGAGCTTTCGCTGGACGACGCCTCGGTCGACCCGCCGACCAACGATCCGGCGACCCTGCTCGATCGCCAGCAGGCCTTCGGCTACACGCAGGAGGACGTTCAGGTCTTCCTCGAGCCGATGGGGCGCGACGGGGACGACCCGATCGGCTCCATGGGCCACGACACGCCGATCGCGGTGCTCTCGTCGCGCTCCAAGCTGCTGTACGAGTACTTCAAGCAGAACTTCGCCCAGGTGACGAACCCGCCGATCGACCCGATCCGCGAGGAACTGGTCATGAGCCTGGTGTCGATGATCGGGCCGCGCCCGAACCTGCTGGGACGGCAGGCCGGCGTCCACAAGCGCCTGGAAGTCGCCCAGCCGATCCTCACCGACGAGGACTTGGCGAAGATCCGCGCGATCCATGAGCTGCTGGACGGCGCCTTCCGCACGGCGACCATCGACATCACCTGGCCGGCCGAGGACGGGGCGGACGGCCTGGAGCGGGCGATCGAGCGGGTGTGCCGCGACGCCACCGACCACGTGCTGGCCGACGTCAACATCCTGATCCTGTCGGACAGGTCCGTGTCGGAGGGCCGCATCCCGATCCCGGCGGCGCTGGCCACAGCGGCCGTGCACCACCACCTCATCCGTCAGGGCCTGCGCATGCAGACCGGCCTGGTCATCGAGACGGGCGAGGCGCGGGAGGTGCACCACTTCTGCGTCCTGGCGGGCTACGGCGCCGAGGCGGTGAACCCCTACCTGGCGTTCCAGACGCTGGAGCAAGTCCGCGTCCGCGACGGCCTGGCGCTGTCGGCCTACGACGTGCGGAAGAACTACATCAAGGCCGTGGGCAAGGGCATCATGAAGGTGATGTCCAAGATGGGCATCTCCACCTATCAGTCCTACTGCGGCGCCCAGATCTTCGACGCGGTGGGCCTCTCCTCCGCCCTGGTCGACAAGTACTTCACGGGCACGGCCACGACCATTGAAGGCGTGGGCCTGGAGCAACTCGCCGAGGAGGCCGTGCGCCGCCATCGCGACGCCTTCGGCGACAGCCCGATCTACCGCTCCATGCTGGACGTGGGCGGCCAGTACGCCTGGCGGCTGCGCGGCGAGGCGCACGCCTGGACGCCGGAGTCGATCTCGGGCCTGCAGCACGCCGTCCGCGGCAACCTGCCGGCCGAGTACGCGAGGTTCGCCGACGCCATCAACGAACAGAGCGAGCGCCTGCTGACCCTGCGCGGCCTGATGCGCCTGACGCCCGCCGAGACGCCGCTCGCGCTGGACGAGGTCGAGCCGGCGGCGGACATCGTGAAGCGCTTCTCGACCGGCGCCATGTCGTTTGGCTCGATCAGCCGCGAGGCGCACACGACGCTGGCCATCGCCATGAACCGCATCGGCGGCCGCTCGAACACGGGCGAGGGCGGCGAGGAGCCGGATCGCTTCAAGCCGCTGCCGAATGGCGACTCCATGCGCTCGGCGATCAAGCAGGTGGCTTCTGGCCGGTTCGGCGTCACCGCCGAGTATCTGACCAACGCCGACGACATCCAGATCAAGATGGCCCAGGGCGCCAAGCCCGGCGAGGGCGGCCAGCTGCCCGGGCACAAGGTCGACAAGAACATCGCCAGGGTCCGGCACTCGACCCCGGGCGTGGGCCTGATCAGCCCGCCGCCGCACCACGACATCTATTCGATCGAGGATCTGGCGCAGCTGATCCACGACCTGAAGAACGTCAACCCCCGCGCCCGCATCTCGGTGAAGCTGGTGTCGGAAGTGGGCGTCGGCACCGTCGCCGCGGGTGTCGCCAAGGCGCGCGCCGACCACCTCACCATCTCGGGCTTCGAGGGCGGCACGGGCGCGAGCCCGCTGACCTCGCTCACCCACGCCGGCTCGCCATGGGAGATCGGCCTGGCCGAAACCCAGCAGACCCTGCTTTTGAACGGCCTGCGCTCGCGCATCGCCGTGCAGGTGGACGGCGGCCTGCGGACCGGGCGCGACGTGGCCGTCGGCGCGCTGCTGGGGGCCGAGGAGTTCGGGTTCGCCACCGCGCCGCTGATCGCGGCCGGCTGCATCATGATGCGCAAATGCCACCTGAACACCTGTCCGGTGGGCGTGGCGACCCAGGACCCGGTGCTGCGCGCGCGGTTCACCGGCCAGCCCGAGCACGTGATCAACTACTTCTTCTTCGTGGCTGAGGAACTGCGGGCGATCATGGCGCAGATGGGCTTCCGCACGCTCGACGAGATGGTCGGCCGGGTGGACCGCCTCGACATGCGCGAGGCGGTCGACCACTGGAAAGCGCAGGGGGTCGACCTATCGAAGCTGCTGTACGCCGAACCGGCCAAGGGCAAGGTGCTGCACAACATCGAGATCCAGGACCACGGCCTGGAGAAGGCGCTGGACCACAGCTTCATCGCCGACAGCGCCGCGGCGCTGGAGAAGGGCGAACCGGTCCGCGCCGAGTACCCGATCCGCAACGTGAACCGCACCGTGGGCGCCATGCTCTCGGGCGAGGTCGCCAAGCGCTACGGCCATGCCGGCCTGCCGGAGGACACCATCGCGCTCACCTTGCGCGGAACGGCGGGCCAGAGCTTCGGCGCCTTCCTGGCCCGCGGCGTCAGCCTGACCCTCGTCGGCGACGCCAACGACTACGTGGGCAAGGGCCTGTCTGGCGGGCGTGTCGTGGTGCGCCAGCCGGCGGCGTCGCGTCGCGACCCGACCCGCAACATCGTGGTCGGCAACACGGTCCTCTACGGCGCCATCGCCGGCGAGGCCTATTTCCAGGGCGTGGCGGGGGAGCGGTTCGCCGTTCGCAACTCGGGCGCCGTCACGGTGGTCGAAGGCGTGGGCGACCATGGCTGCGAATACATGACCGGCGGCGTGGTCGTCGTGCTGGGCGACACCGGCCGCAACTTCGCCGCGGGTATGAGCGGGGGGGTGGCCTATGTCTACGATCCGCGCAAACGCTTCGAGCCGCTGTGCAACAAATCCATGGTGGACCTCGAGACGATCGAGCCCGCCGTGGCCACGGGCGACGACGCGCAACGGCCCAGCCAGCGGTCGCTGTCGGTCGAGAACGCCGGCATGGGCGACCTCCTGAGCCACGACGCGGAACGCCTGCGCATCCTGATCGAGCGGCATCACCTGCACACCGGCAGCCTGCGCGCCGCCGAGATCCTGGAGAACTGGGAGCGCACGCTGCCGTCCTTCGTGAAGGTGATGCCGAAGGACTTCCGTCGGGCGCTGACCGACATGGCCAATGAACGCGCCGCGGCCGCCGCGGTCGCGGCTGAGTGATCCGGGGGAACGACCATGGGCAAGCCGACCGGGTTTCTCGATTTCGAACGTAAGGACCGAGGCTACGCGCCGGTGGCCGAGCGCCTGAAGCACTGGAACGAGTTCGTGCTGCCCTTGCCGCAGGACGAGCTGCGCCAGCAGGCCTCGCGCTGCATGAGCTGCGGGATTCCGTTCTGTCACCAGGGCTGCCCGGTGAACAACCAGATCCCGGACTTCAATGAACTGGTCCACCGGGACCAGTGGCGCGCCGCGCTGGACAATCTGCAGTCCACCAACAACTTCCCGGAGTTCACCGGGCGGATCTGTCCCGCGCCCTGCGAGGCCGCCTGCACGCTGAACATCCCCGACACCCCGGTGACCATCAAGTCGATCGAGTGCCAGATCATCGACCGGGGTTGGGAGGAGAACTGGATCGCGCCCGAGCCCTCACGGCGTGGCACCGGCAAACGCGTCGGTGTCGTGGGCTCCGGGCCGGCCGGCCTGGCCTGCGCCCAGCAGCTTGCCCGGGCCGGGCACGCCACGACGGTGTTCGAGAAGTCGGACCGGGTGGGCGGCCTGCTGCGCTACGGCATCCCCGACTTCAAGATGGAGAAGCACCTCATCGACCGGCGTGTCCGGCAGATGGAGGCCGAGGGCGTGATCTTCCGCACCAACTTCGAGGTGGGTGGGATGGTCTCGGTCCAGCGCCTGCTGGACGACTACGACGTGTTGGTGATGGCCTGCGGGGCGGAAGATCCGCGCGACCTGCCGGTCCCCGGGCGGGAGCTGTCGGGCGTGCACTTCGCCATGGAGTTCCTGACCCAGCAGAACCGGCGCAACGCCGGCGACGAGGAAGCCGTCGCCGCGTCGGCGGGCACGATCGACGCCGGGGGCAAGCACGTGGTGGTCATCGGTGGCGGCGATACCGGCTCGGACTGCATCGGCACCTCGAACCGGCAGGGCGCGGCTTCGGTGGTCCAGCTCGAGATCATGCCGATGCCGCCCGAGCGGGAGAACAAGGCGCTGAGCTGGCCTGACTGGCCGCTGAAGCTGCGCACGTCCTCGTCGCACCAGGAGGGGGCCGGCCGCGAGTTCGCCGTGGCGACCAAGCGGTTCATGGGGCAGGACGGTCGCGTCACCGCCATCGAGTGCGTGCGGCTGGAATGGGTCGAGGGCGCCGACGGGCGGATGCAGATGCAGGAAGTCGCCGGCTCCGAGTTCGAGCTGAAGGCCGACCTCGTGTTCCTGGCCATGGGCTTCGTGGGGCCAACGAAGGCCGGCGTTGTCGAGCAGAGCGGCGTCGATCTGGATCCGCGCGGCAACCTGCTGGCCGGCGTCAACGACTACCGGACCTCGGACCCGAAGATCTTCGCGTGTGGCGACGCGCGGAGAGGGCAGTCGCTGGTGGTCTGGGCCATCCGGGAAGGTCGGCAATGCGCTCAGGCGGTCGACGCGGCCCTCATGGGCGTATCCCAACTCCCCCGATAGCTGGCGGACGAAGGCGGCGTGGCGTTCAGCCCGCGCGCGCTGCCCGCCGCCGCAGGGTCGCGCCCGCTGCGCCGAAACCCAGGAGCATGAGGGCCCAGGTCTGGGGTTCGGGGACGCCGCCGGTGACGGAGTCGATGCGCACCGAGACGGCGGCGGAGTGGGTGGCGGCTAGGGTGGTGGTGTCCTGGGTGAACAGGTTCACATAGGCGTAGAGGTCGACGGGCGGGTTGGTGAAGACGGGGGCGGTGTGGGAGAGGCCGGAGAGGGCGCCGTCGGAGCTCGATCCGCCCAGGTTGATGTAGTTCAGGGTGTAGAAGCCGTCTTTGGTGAACCGGTCTTCCGCGTGCTGCTGGAAGCTGGCGTCGGTGCAGTTGAGCGTGCAGCCCGGCTGCAGGGTGCGGTCGAGGCGGTCGTCGTAGCCCTGTGTCGCGCCGAAGGTGCGCGTCACGCCGTTGAGCAGGATGGTGGCGGTGACCGGGTTGGCCGCGCCGTAGCCGCTGTAGTTGTCGTAGTAGACGTCCCCGACGTAGGTCGCGCCCGCCTTGGCGTCGTCGTAGACGACGTTGGCGACGAACGACATGCCGACGAGCGAAGCGCCCGGGCCGAACTCGCCCGTGGTGTCGAGGGCGGAGGTGACGACGCCGGTGTAGGTGAGACTGTAGACCGTCGCCGAGGCCTGTCCGGCCAGCGCCAGGCTGGCGGCGAGGGCGGCCGCCCAGGGGGCCACGGCCGCGTATTTCCCGATCTTCATCCTGTCACTCCACGCTCTGCGAGCCCGCGGACCGGTGGCCCGCGAGAGGCCGCGAAGGGCGCGGCGCGAGGAGGCTAGGGGGCGGTGCGCCATCGGGAGAGTGACAGCGCGATGCAGCGCGGCGCAGCGGCGTGCACGGCGGTCTTGCCCGACCACCGATGCGGCCGCGCCGCTCGCGCCCAGATGCGCGCTCAAGCGGGCGGGCCTCTTGTTTGCCTCCTCCAGTTGCGCCACGGTCGAGCCACTGCGTGTCCTTGAGGGGGAGGCTATGCGGTGGGACCGGATCTGTTCGCGCCGGCGATGACAGGATGCTGCGAAGGCTGCGGGCAGGGCGACTGCGCGCCGGCCCACCATCGCACTGTCGGGCTGAGCAAGGCGCGCGCCGATCGGCGGATCGCCTGGCGCCGGCTCTGCGTGGCCTGTGCGAAGAAGGCCCGGAGGCTGCGTGTGGCGCGCGCCCGCCTCGGCGGCCTGGCCTCGCTGGGCGCCGTCACGCTGGCCTGCATCGCCGCGCACTATCTGGTGAACCAGTTTCCGGGCGGCCGCTCGCCCTGGCGCGACACCGCCATCCTCGTCTCCGCGCTCCTGCTGGCCCTGGTCTGCCTGTTCGCCGCCTACGAGCGTGGCGGGCGCGCCTGGGCCGTCCGGTTCTCCGTCATCACCGACGGCAAGCGTTCGGAGGCGGCCGCGCCGTCCGGCGGGACAGCCGGACTGCTGAGCCTGTTGTGGCGTGCATTGAGCGGCCGGCCCAGTCCGGAGGTCCCGAAGGCGGCGCCTGGGGCGCGCGTCCGGCGGAGCTGGGTGTTCAACCGCGGCCTCATCCTCGCGGCGCCGAGGTCTGCGGAGGACACCATGGAGACCAAGACCGGCCGCAAGGCGCTGGTCTGGCGGCGGTGCGTGTCGGGTTTCTGGGGCGAGGCCCTGCTCGTCGTGTCCGCCATCGCCGTCTGCCTCACCGTCGTCTGGCAGGCCGAGCGCGGCAGTATCGTCGGCTGCCTGCGCGCGTATCCGGAATGGATATATCCGGTGATCCTGCTGGCGGCGTTCGTGGTGGCCGACTACTCGGTGCGGCAGGTGGACAGTTGCCGCAGCCGGGGCCGGTCGGAGGCCTATTGCCAGCTGATGGGCGGCGCCTACGCGGCCTACGGGATCTACAGCTGGCTGCTCTTCGCGTTCGGGACCGTGATCTTCGGGGTTCTTGGCCAGGAGTTCATGGCGTTCGCGAAGGACTTCCAGATCGAGCGCGACGTGCTGGCGGACCGGCTGGCCGACGCGAAGGCGGCGCTGGCCGCCACGCCGGTCACCGCAGCCCAGGCCGCGAAGGCGCTGGCCCTGGTCGAACGGGCCTACGGACGGGTCGCCGACGCCAATATCGCCCTGCAGCGGCAGATGAACCCGGTCTTCCTGTTCGCGGCGCTGCTGATCACCCTGAATATCGTGATCACCCACACCCGCCTGAAGCAGCTGTTCGCCAACGACGCGCGGATCTTCACGCTGATCTTCACCTATGTGCCGTTGGTCCTCGTCGGCCTCCTTGGCTTCTACGTCTACAAGAGCTCATACGAGTCGATGATGCTGGAGGTGTCGTCGAGCATTCGCGCCCTGCGGTTCGACTACGCCACCCTGCCGCCGGACCAGGCGCGTCGGCTGCAGGAGATCATCATGGCGTCGACCGCCGGCGCAGGGCTGTTCGGCTTCGTGGGGGCCGTCAGCGGTTCCGGCTCCGGCGCGGCGGTGTTCATCTGGTTCCTGAAGGAGGCCCTGGACCGGAGCGGCAACGCGGACGACGGCAAGGACATCGGCCGCCGTCCCAGGCCCCGCTTCCGGCCCGTGTGAGGCGTAATGGCGAAATCTGATCAAGGGCGCGCAGGCGCGGAGGATCGCCCGGGGACCGGGCGCGGGTTCGTCCGGAAGCTGGGAACCGTCGTGCTGGTCGCCGTTCTGGCGCTCGGAACGGGCGGCTTCGGCACCGTCGACGGGCTGGGTCAGTCCTCGGAGCACGCCCGCATGACCCGGCGCGCGCTGGCCGGTTTCGGGATCGCGCCACGGACCCTCAAGGCGCTGGCCGGGGGCGGCTGGAGCTTCGGCGCGGTCGGCGCCCCCGATCGGCCCCTGCGCGGGCTGACGGGGACCAAGGCCGCGCACTGCGACGGCGCCGACCACCTCGACCTCAAGGGATATCCGCAGTCCGCGGAGGCCGCCGCCGGACACCTGGAGGCCTGCCAGCGCTGGATCCGCGACAACATGGACGCCGCCGTCGCCGCGGCGGGTGGGCTCGCACACGGCGCCGGGATCCCCGCCGAGCAGTGCCGGTTCGACGGCAAGGCGGGTGGAAACCCGAAATGCGCGGTGCTGGAGCGCTTCGGCCTGGCCCTGCACGCGAGCCAGGACTTCTACGCCCACTCGAACTGGACCGACGCGCCGCTCGCCGGGCCGCCGACGCTGGAGCGGCCGCCGGGGCTGGGCGCGCTGGGGCCGTCCCCGTGGCTGCTCTCGGGCGCAGCGACGTCGCCGCCGAGGGGTTTGATCACCGGCTGCTTCGAGTCCCTGCCCGAGGCCTTCTTCTGCCACGGGCGTGTCCGTCACGAGACCCTCAAGAAGGACAACGGCGACATCCCGCCCAGCGGTCCGATCGGGGAGGGGCGGACGGCGCGCGGCAAGATCGACCGGAACTTCGCGCGCGCGGTCGACGCGGCGATCCAGGATACGACCGAGCGGTGGCGCCAGCTCGAGGCGCGCATCCTGGCCCGCTATGGTCCGGCGGACGGCGGCCTCATCCTCTGCCGGCTGAAGGCGGACGACGGGACGGCCTGCGCCATGCGGGGGCGGCCGTCGGCGTAGCATGAGCCGGTGCAGCGCCCGGCCGCCGGTCAGCGGCCCTGGAGCGCGGCGATGACCTCGGGGTCGCCCGCGCGCTGGGCGCGCTGGAGCGGGGTCACCTTGTCGGCGCCGGTGTGGTCGCGGCGGGCGCCCTTGGCCAGCAGGGCGCGGACGACGTCGGCGCGGTGGTCCTGGGGCAGCTCGCACCAGACCGGCGCGCGGTCGGCGGCGTAGTCGAGGGCGGTGTAGCCGCCGGCGTTCGGCGCGTTGGGATTGGCGCCCGCGTCGAGGAGGATCTGGACGAGGTCGAGCGCGCCGGCCTGGGCGGCCTGCATCAGCGGCGTCATGTTGGTGGTGGCGATCTTGACCGGGTTGTCGAGGCCGATCTTGCGGGCGGCGATCAGGCGGACGACCTCGACGCCCTCGGCGCGGCGGGTGGGGTCGGGGCGGTCGCCGCGGCCCAGCAGCTGGCCGCCGTTGACGGCGAAGAAGGCGGCGTTGAGCGCATTGCCGCCGTTGGCGCCGCGCCGCGCCGGGTCGGCGCCGTGGGCCAGCAGCACGCGCACGGCCTGGGCCTTGCCCATCAGCGCCGCCAGGCCGAGCATCGAACCGTTGTCGGTGTCGGCGTTGGGGTCGGAACCGGCGCGGATCGCGGCCTCGATGGCGGCGGGATTGTTCTGGGCGACGGCGATCTGCAGCGCCTCGGTGGTCTGGGCGGCGGCGGGCTGGGCGAGGGCGAGCAGGGCCAGGGCGGCGGCGAGGGTAGGCAGGCGCATCCGGTCAGCGGCTCCGGTGAAGGTCGGCAGGAACCGACATGTACGGCGCCCACGGGGATTCGGACGAGATGCGCGAAACGGCGTTAGATTGCGCCGTCTCCGGGAGGGCGACGGATGCGGACGATGGGGGTGGTGCGGGCGCTGGCGCTCGCGACGGGACTGGCGTTGGCCGCGAGCGGCAGGACGGCCGCGGCGCAGGGGTTCTCGGTGGTGATGGACTGTGGGGCGTCGTCGACGGCGCAGATCCGCACGACGCTGTACTTCGGGCTGTCACGGCCGAAGGGCGCCGTGAGCGAGCTGGAGTGGCAGCTCTTCCTGCGCGACGAGGTGACGCCGCGGTTTCCGGCCGGCCTGACGGTGTGGGACGCCCAGGGGCAGTGGCGCGGCGAGTCGGGCGGGCTGGATCATGAGCGGTCGAAGGTGCTGCTGATCGTGCACGCCGACACGCCGCAGGCGCGCCAAGCGATCCAGGACCTGATCGCCGCCTATCGCAAGGCCTTCGAGCAGCAGGCGGTGCTGTGGGAGACGGCGCGGGTCTGCGTGGCCAGCTAGATTGTCACGAAACGCGGGCAGCGTGGCATTTCAACGGCGCGCTGGGGTTGCGGGCGATTGACACGTGTACTTCCACGCGCTTCGTTGCAGGCCTTAACCATGGTGGGGTTGAAGTATGCGTAAGCTGTTCTGCGCCGCGTTCGCCGCGGCCACGCTGACGGCCGGTTCCGCGGCCGCGTTCCCCGGGGAATACGAGATCCCGGCGTTCCCGCTGCCCGACATCGCCTCGCATGTGGCGATCTACGGCACGCCCGACGACCCGAAATTCTGGGAAGGCCCGGACGTCGACGACACGACGATCATCAAGTTCCGCGCCCACGGGCTGATCGACGTGATGTTCAGCTTCAAGATCAAGGACGCTACGCCGAACGCCTATGTGTCGCTGGGCGCGCCGGACTACGACCGGGGCCAGACCTCGGGCACGCTTGGCATGACCGACGAGTTCGGCAACTTCGAGTCCGGCCTGATCCCGCTGGTGTCCACGAACCAGGGCTACCTGTTCAACACCCTGGTGGTGGGCCCGAAATGGCCGGCCGGGGCGACCATCTGGCAGTCGTTCGACATGTACGACTTCCAACTGACGGGCCTGCAGGGGCCGGCCGTGCCGGAACCGACGACCTGGGCGCTGATGATCCTGGGCTTCGGAGCGGTCGGCGCGGCGATGCGCCGGCGGAGGCTCGCGGCGATCCTGGCGTGATGGCGAGACATCGGAGCGGGGTGGGGGTGGCCCTGGCGACGGCGCTTTGCGCCGCATCGGCCTCCGCCGAGCCTGTGAGCGTGCGGGTCGAGGCCAAGCCGCACTGGAACGACGGCAAGGTCTCGGTCGCCGAAGGCCAGCGGCTGCGGATCGCGGCGACCGGAACGTGGACCGACTGGACGATCACCCGTGGTCCCGAGGGCTTCACGAAGTGGTACCTGAAGCCGTTCGAAGGCGGCCGGCGGATTCCGAAGGCCAACTGGTTCGCGCTGATCGGTTGCGTGGGTCAGACGCTGGACCACTGCTTCGTGGTCGGGCGCGGCGGGACGTTCACCGCGCCGGCCACGGGGCGGCTCTGGTTCTTCGCCAACGACGTCGAGCGCGCGCACTGGAACAACAAGGGTCACGTCGACGCGACGGTGGACGTGGAGCCGGCGGCGGGCTGACGGGCGCCGCTAGAACGGCACGACGCAGGTGACGCCCGCGCGGGCGTTGCCGCTGTCGCCCATGGGGTCGGTGTCGCCGGTGGCGCGGGCGCGGCAGCCCTTGGTGGGGCGGCGCGACAGGAAGGGCTCGGGGTTCACCGCATAGCGGCCGGTGAGGTCGAGGTTCAGCTTCGGATCGGCGGGGGCGGCCCTGGCCCAGCGGCGGGCGTCGCAGTGCTCGCGCTCCTCGCGGGTCAGCCGCGGACTGTCGCAGCCGGCGAGGCCGCGCAGGGCTTGGCGGGCGGCGGCGGGCAGGGTGTCCGCCGGCGGTGCGGCCTGCGGCGCGAGCGGCAAGGTCTCGACGCCCGGCGGCGCGGCGACGGGCGCGTGGAGCTGAAGCGGCGTGCGGCGCGGGGCCTCCCGGCGTTCGGCGCGGGCGGGCTCGGACCTGGGCGGCAACGCCTGCGGGCGGACGAGCACGACCTGGACCACCGGCGGCTCGGCGTAGGTGGCGACCTGGACCAGGAAGCGGGCCAGGATCGCGAGCACCAGGACGTGGAAGGCGATGGACGCGGCGACGGCGACCGCCCGCGCGCGGCCGTTCGGCCGTCTCCCCGACATGACAGTCCCGCGTCCCACGGGCGGGGATTGCGGTGGAGCTTAGAGGCTGAAGTATGGCCCGGAGAGGGCCGTTCTCAGCCCTTGGCCAGGGCGGCGGTCTCGGCGGCGCAGTCGCGCTTGGGCGTCTTGCCGGCGGCGCGGGCGGCGGCGATCTCGTTGCGGGCGGCGGCGAGGTCGGCCTGGAACTCGGCGTTGCCCTGCAGGCGCACGAATACCGCGGTCCCGACCACGCGTCCCTCCTCGGTGTCGCTGAGCCAGTGGACGTTGCAGACCGCGCGGCTCTGGCCGAAGGCGCGGCCGCGGGCCACGAGCGCGTCGCCGCGATCGGGCGCGGCTTCGGCCAGGATCAGGCCCCAGGTCCAGCCGACCGCCGAATGGCCCGAGGGGTAGGAGCCGTCCCTGCGCAGCACCGCGTCCTCCGCCGGGGTGCAGATGGGCTGGCCGTTGGACATGAACGGCCGCTCGCGCTTGTAGAGGTTCTTGACGCTGTAGGGCGCGAGGCCGGCGTCCAGCAGGGTGCGGCGCAGGATCGTGTAGAGCTTGGGCGTCGACGGCTCGTCGATCTGGACCCCGAGGGCGCAGGCGAAGGTCTCGGCGGCCTTGGGGAAGGCAAGTACGGCGTCGGCCGTGGCCACGTCCCAGCGCGGCGTGCCGCGGAGCGCGAGCAGGGCTTTCGAGGCCTCGTCGTCGCGGGCCTGGGCGGCCGAGCCGGGCGCGGGCGGCGGCGGGGTGAAGGCCAGCCCGTTGGGTCGCGCGTCGGCGGCGAGGTAGGGCGCGAGGTAGCCGGACGGGAGCGGCCGCGCCGGGGGCGCAGCGGGCGTCTCGGCCGGAGCGGCGCTCGCGCCGCATGTGAGAAGGGCGGCGCCGCAAAGGGCCGCGCGAATCCGGTTCATGCCTGAGGTCCTCTCCCTGTGGCGCACAGCGTGGCCGCGGAGGCGGGGGCGGCGCAAGTCCTCTCCCGGAAACGGCGTCATCGAAATGTTGCGTAATTACTAGTGCGATTATATTGCAACGACTCGTGTTCTGTGGCTTTGTCTGGGTGGGGCTGGCATTCGCGTGGAGCCGGTGTTCCGCGCTTCCTGGAACGAGCACATGCCGCCTGGCGTCCTGCAGAGAACCTTCGAACCCACCCGTCCGGTTCCGCCGCCGCGGCCGGCGGGCGCGGAGCTGCCCGACTGGGCGCTCGACGCTTTCCCGGACGGCCTGCTCTGGGAGAGCGGCCGGGTATGGTCGCCCCGCGATTTTGTCTGGGACATGGCGGAGGAGGCGCGGGTCAACCTGACGGCGTCGACCCGGGCCGGCGGCGGGGCGACGGCCAGCGCGCATTTCTCTACGCTGCTCAGCACGGCGCTCGCGCGGATCGAGGTGGCGAGGGAGCCCCTGGTGCTGGATCTGCGCAGCGGCGACGGCGCGCGGGCGGTGGCGCCATGGCTGAGCCTGCTGCCGGGCGCGAGGATCGTGGCCAGCGACCCCTCCAGCGTGCTGCTGGCGTCGCTGGGCGGCCTGGCGCGCAGCCTGGGCGCCGAGGACCGCGTGATGGCGGTGATCGCCGAGGCCGACCGCGTGCCGATTGCGCCGGGCTCGGCCGACTTGGTCAGCGGCGTGGGCTGCCTGCACGAGATGGACGACCCCGACCTCGTGCTGGCGGCGGCGGCGCGGGCGCTCAGGCCGGGCGGTCATGCGGTGTTCCTGGCGCCCTTCGATGGGCACGGGGTGCTGCGGCTGGCCTATGAGCGGATCCTGGCCGAGGCGGCGCTGCGGCCAGGCGAACCGCTGGAGGCGGACGTGGCGGCGGCGCTGCACACCCTGGCCGGCGACATCGCCAAGCGCACGCTGCCCGACCGGGCCGACCCCGGCTTCGCGGCGCTGGAGCAGAAGTGGCTGTTCGCGCGGGAGTCGCTGGAGGCGGCGGCGCGCGCCTACGGCTTCCGCGACGTGGCCTTCGCCCCCCATAACGACCACGAGACGCTGTACCGCGACGCGGCGCTCTTGCAGGTGCGGACGGTGAGCGGGCGGGACGACGCCGACCTGCCGGCCTGGGCGACGGACGTGCTGGACGGCTTCGACCGGGCGCTGCGGCCGCCGGTGAAGCGGCTGTTGATGCTGGAAGGGACCATCCTGCTGCGGCGCTGAATCTCGCGCCACGGGGGAACAAGCGTCACCATTCGCAACTTGAAGATGAACCCAACCTGAATCCAGGCTTCAGCCAGGCGGCAGCGGAGTCGTGGGAGCCGTGCGGTCGAGACGCGCCAACACGGGCGCGCAGAACCGACCGGAGGGTTTGAGAGATGGCTTGGCGCAAACTGGTGATGACGTTCGCGGTGGCGGCGACGGCGATGGCGGCGATCCCGCAGGCGGCGGCCGCCCACGACCACGGGCGAGGCCACGGCCGGGGGCACTACAAGCATCACTATTACGACCGGTCGTACTACGACGAACGGCCGGTCTATTACCGGGAGAGCTATGCGCCGCCGCGGGCCTACTATCGCGAGCGCTACGTGGAGCCGCGCCGCGCGTACCGGAGCTGCCGGTCGGGCGGGACCACCGGGCTGATCGTGGGCGGGGCGGCGGGCGCGCTCCTAGGACGCGAGCTGGACCGGGGCCGCGACCGGACGGCGGGCACGATCCTGGGCGCCGGCGCCGGCGCGCTGCTGGGGCGCGAGATCGACCGGAAGGACCGGTGCTAGCTCTCTAGCTCAGCAGGTTCAGGAACAGCGGCACCAGGTAGACCGCGACCAGCAGCAGCAGGGCGATGACGGCGATGCGGCCGACGAGCTTGTTGCGGCGGTCGCGGTCGTCGTCGGGGGTGGGGCTGGTCATGGCGGCGCTTCTAGCACCGGCCGGTCGCAAGAGTCAGGTGGGTGGGATGTCGGGCGTCGGTTCGGCGGCCGGCTTGCTGGACCAGGCGGCGCCGGCTGCGGCGGCCATGACCGCCAGGACGCCGACGAGCTGGGCCGGAGCCAGTCGCTCGTGCAGCAGGATGAGGCCGGCCAGGGCGCCGAAGGCCGGCTCCAGGCTGGTGAGGACCGCGAAGGTACGTGCCGGCATGCGCGGCAGGGCGTACATCTCGAGGCTGAACGGGATGGCCGTGGAGATCAGGGCGACCAGCAGGGCGAGCGGCAGGAGGCGCGGGTCGAGCAGGGCCGGAAGGCCCGCGTGGTGCGCGCCGACGGGCGCCACGACCAGGGTGGCGATGGCGACTGCCAGGGCGGGCGTCGCGCGGCCGAAGGCGCGGCTGGCCGCCTGGCCCCAGACGATGTAGGCGGCCCAGGAACCGGCGGCGCAGAGGGCGAAGAGAACGCCCAGCAGGTCGAGCTGGCGCGGGCCGCCGCCGATCAGGTCGTGGCCCACGAGGCCCCAGACGCCGGCGCCCGCCAGGGCCGCCCAGAGCAGGTCGGTCGCCCGGCGCGAGTGGGCGATGGCGACACCCAGGGGCCCCAGGAACTGCAGCGCGATGGCCACGCCCTGGGGCAGGCGGCCGATGGCCATGTAGAAGAAGAGGATGGCGCCGGCGGTAGCGAGGCCAAGGCCCAGCATCGGTAGGAGGGCCGCATTGCCCGGCCAGTTGCGCCAGGGCCGCAGGACCGTCAGCAGCATGGCCGAGCCCAGGACGAGGCGCAGCGTGGCCGCGCCTTCGGCCCCTACGACGGGGAACAGACCCTTGGCGATGGAGGCGCCCACCTGGAACGCGCAGGTGGCGCCGATGACCGCCGCGAAGGGCAGGACGACGGCGAGGCCCCGGGCCTGGCTCCCTGTCTGGTTTTCAGGGGTCACGCCCGCCTCCGACTCAAGGCGGGCAGGATGGCGGGGCGGGGGAGGCGGTGGAAGGTCCAGTTGCGGCCGGGCGGCCAGACCGTGTCGCGAAGCTTTCACCCTCCGCGGCGCGTCAGCGACGCTTGAATCGACCACGGACCACACGGACCACAAGGACGGGCCAAGCCGATCCGGAGCGGCGCGGCTGCGAGTCGGTGTGGTCCGTGTGGTCCGTGTGGTCCGTGGTCAGATAAGACAGCGCCTGCGGCGCGCTGCGAGACGGTCAGGGATCGTCAGCCCGGTTCGCAGGAGACGCCGTTGTTGTTGCCGTCCTGCTCGGGGGCGTAGGCGGGCGAGGTCTTGGGGATGCTGTAGACGCCGGCGGCGTGGGCGGCCTCGCAGTCGGGGAACGGGCGGACGGGGAGGTCCTCGGTGATCGCGTGGCCCATGCCCGGACGGAGCGTGGGGTACATCCGGTCGAGGCCCAGGCCGATGGCGAAGAGGCAGAGCGCCAGGCAGGCGATCAGCACGCCGTCGACGGCG
>Ga0065165_1000564_pt1 | contig 55220 bp, 65 predicted proteins | sample AraplaMF_Cvi_mMF_FD_63813 | JGI IMG/M metagenome (GOLD analysis project Ga0065165, IMG submission 63813) | Arabidopsis root microbial communities from the University of North Carolina, USA - plate scrape MF_Cvi_mMF (version 2) (version 3) | ecosystem: Host-associated > Plants > Roots >...
GCCGCTTTCTTTTGCCTACTTTTCTTTGCGGCGGCAAAGAAAAGTAGGTGCCGCCCCGCACAGGGGCAACGCTAGCAAACCAATAACATCACGCGGACGCCAGCGCAAAGCCAAAGCAAAAGCAAAAGCAAAATACCCGAGCATCGCAAGACAGACAAAAAACCTAACCCTTCCGCTTCGCGGCAACCACCTGCCCCTTCTCGGTAATGATCGAAGCAAACTCCTCGACCTTCGAGAACCGAACCGCCTTAACAACACCAAACTTGCTGCTATCAACCACGAGATGACTCTCGACAGCCGCCGCCATCGCGGCCTGTTTCAGCGCGACTTCATGAAAATTCCAACACGTCACACCGTGCGCATCATCAACGCCGCCGGCGGAAATAAACGCCTTGTTGATCCCCATGCGCCGAAGCACCTCGATGCTTTCCTCGCCCGAAAACGAATCCGACGACGGCACATATACACCGCCCAGAAGAATCATCCGCACATTAGGCTTGCGCCGCAAAATCTCCGCTACATTCAGCGAATAGCAGACAATCGTCACATGCAGATCGTTGGGAATCAGCCGCGCGAGCGTAGTGAGCGTCGTCCCGCAGTCGATGAATAGCGTCTCGTTGTTCACGATCAGCTTCGCCGCCACAGCCGATGCCTCCGCCTTGGCCTGCGCGAAATGGTCCTTTTCCTGCTCCAGCGAATAGCCAGCCGTGTTCGGCACGTCCGTCGCGCTGACGATATAACCGCCCAGATACGTAAAATGCCCCGGGCTCGCAGCAATGTCCCGGCGTACCGTCATCTCCGATACGCCCAGTAACGTCGCCGCGTCGCGCAGGCGCATCACGCTCTGTTTGGCCAGCGCATCGGCGAGCATGCGCAGACGTTCAGTTTTCAGCATGGGGATGGTCTCTTCAACGCGATGTTGAGCCGAGTTGGCGCGTTAGATTTTGTTCGATTTCCTGAGAAGATTATAACAAAGCTGCGCATGCACAGGCTGGTGAATTTGCTCAATTTACGGGCATTCCCCGACATCGCGTCCGTGTCGACGTCGGTGTCCGCATCGAGGTGACGCAAACTCGGAATGCGGCAGATTTGGCCTATGTCGATTGCTTGGAAAAGCGGGCCATTCCACTTATTCTGACTTGAGCGCCCGGGAACTGATGACGTGCGGCCCGGTCTTCTGCTTAATTCAAATCAGGAGCCACATCCATGACGCGTCCCGTCGATTCCGGCGTAATTCTTCTTGCCCGCCTCGCGCTTGCCGTGCTGTTCCTCTGGGGCGGCGTGATGAAGCTGCTCGGCTATGCGGGCTTCGTCGGGTATCTGCATTCGAAGGGCGTGCCGTTCGTGCAGGTCGCCGCGCCGGTTGCGACGGCCGTCGAGGTGCTCGGCGGACTTTTCCTCGTGGTCGGCTTCAGGATCCGCGCGCTCGGCCTGTTCATGGCTGCTTACACCATCGCGACGGCCGTCCTCGGACACGACTTCTGGAACATCACCGACGCGACCTTGCAGCGCGACATGATCATCCATTTCTGGAAAAACGTCGGCATCGCGGGCGGATTTCTCCTGCTGTTCGTCACGGGCGCGGGGCGCATCAGCATCGACGGCGCGCGCGCGCCGCGCGGCGGCCTGGGCAGCAGCCTGTGATCGTTGCCCGCGCAGCGGCACGAGATCAGCACGAAAGCGGCAATAAGCGGGCCCTCTGTTGCGACGCCGCCGCAAGAGCGGGCATCATTCGTGCACCATCGACGTTTGGCAAGCCAATTCGACTACAAGGAGCACGCGATGATTCAAGCTTTTGACCAAACGATCAACGGCACGGTCATGCAGTTTTGCGCGAGCCTCGGCGAAGGGCCGACGCCGCATCGTGTGATCATCAGCCGGGCCGATACGGCCGAAACGCTGGTGATCCTCGATGCAGCCGGATTGATCAGCTCGATCAAGGCGGAAATCGAACAGCCGGAAACGCTCGTCGCCGACGCGATCCGCAAGGTGCAAAGCGAAGGGCTCATCGAAAGAGCGCTCGATACGGGCACGATTCAGGAGACGACGCTGTAACGCCTGCTGCCGTTTTCCGCCATTTACAACACCCACGATGCCGCGTGCATCGTGGGTGTTTGTGTTTTTAGCGGCTCATGCGCGCGTCATTTGCTGGCGTTGGCAGGCCGCGCGCCATGACGGCCGCCGCGCGCCCGATCGTGCGTGTGTGGCTCGGGATGCACGAGACACGCGAGCCCGAGCGCGCACAGCAGGATGCACGACGAGATCAGCGTCGACGATCCGAGGCCGGCCACGACATGCGCTGCGCCAGCCGCACCCGCCGCGTCGGACGCGCTCGCGAGCGCGCCGAACGCCGCCACGCCGACTGCGCCGCCCGCCTGTCGCGCCGTGTTCAGAACCGCCGAGGCCGTGCCGGCGCGTTGCGCGTCGACGGAAGCGAGCACGGCCGTCGTCATTGCCGGGACGGCGAGGCCCATGCCGGACGGGATCAGCAGAAACGGTACTAGCAGCGTCCAGAGCGGTGAAGCGGCTTGCGCGAAATGCAGCAGACCATAGCCGAGCGCGGCCGTGATCGCGCCCGCGATCATCGGCACGCGTGCACCGAAGCGCCCGACCACCCAGCCGCTCGCGACGTTCGAAACCAGGAACCCGCCCGTCAGCGGCAGGAACGCGAGACCCGCCTGCAGCGGCGTCTCGCCGCGTGCGTGCTGCAGATAAAGGCTCAGCACGAACACGACGCCGTAGTAAGTCAGATTCACGCAGATACCGAACAGCACGGCCGCGCTGAAGGTGCGGTTGCCGAAGAACGTGAGCGGCAGCATCGGCGTATCGACGCGACGCTCGGTGATGGCGAACGCCACCGTCGCGATCAGCGCGAGCACGAAGCTGCCGCAAACGAGCGGGTGCGTGAGCCCGAGCGGCCGCCATTCGATCACGGCACCCGTAAAGGCCGTCAGCGCGACGACCGCGAGCAGTTGGCCGACGGGATCGATGCCGCGTGGACGTGCAGTCGACGGCGCTCTATCAGCGGCCGCCCGCGGACGCGGCACCCACGCGAAGGTTGCTGCCAGCCCCAACGCGCAAATGGGCAGATTCACCAGAAAGATCGCGCGCCAGCCGAATGCAGCGATCAGCAATCCGCCGATCACCGGGCCCGCCGCAATCGCGATCGCGCCTGCCGCCGTCCACAACCCCACAGCGCGGGCGCGCAGCTTCGGATCGTGGCTGCATGCCTCGTTGAGCAACGCGAGCGAATTGGGCAGCATCGCCGCCGCGCCCATGCCTTGCACGGCGCGCGCGGCGACGAGCAGCGCGGCGCCCGAAGCGAGCCCGCAGGCCAACGACGCCGCCGCGAACAGCGCGATGCCGCACGCGAACATCCGCCGCGCGCCGAAGCGGTCGCCCAGCACACCCGCCGACAGCATCAACACCGCGAATGCGAGCGTGTACGCATCGACGATCCATTGCAGGCCGGTGACATCCGCATGCAGATCCGCGCCGATCTTCGCGAGCGCGATATTGACGATGGTCACGTCGAGTTGCGTGACGACGAAGCCGACGCTGACCGTCGCGACGATGCGCGCGAGCGCCGGCGTGAAGCGGGGTACAGGAGAAGTATTCATGCGTCGATGATAGGGCGGCCCTGCCATGCGACGTTTTGGACCGGCTTGAAGTGTCGATGCGACGACCCGTCCAGGGGGGCAAGTGGCGTGCCCGCGCACGCCACCTGAAACGGCTTTACTGCGCGGCGTCCTTCTTCACGAAGCACGCGGTCAGGGCGCCGATCACGCACAGCGCGCCGACGTAGAGCGCGGGCGCCATCGGATTCGACTTCAGCATCAGCGAAACGACGATCGGCGTCAGGCCGCCGAACACCGCGTACGCGACGTTGTACGAGAAGGAGATGCCCGAGAAGCGCACCACGGGCGGGAACGCATTGACCATCACGAACGGCACCGCGCCGATCACGCCGACGAACAGGCCCGCGATCGCGTACAGCGGCACGAGCATCGCGCTATCGACGGCGAGTTGCTGGAACAGCACGTAATACGCAATGCCGAGCCCGACGCAGCCGACGAAAATCGTCCGGCCCGCGCCGAAGCGCCCCGCGAGCGAGCCCGCCAGCACGCAGCCGATCGTCAGGAACAGCGTCGCGATGCTGTTGGCGAACAGTGCCGTCGCCGGCGCGATGTGAAACTGCTTTTGCAGCAGCGTCGGCGTCATCAGGATCACGACGACGATCGCGGCCGACAGCATCCACGTGAGCAGCATCGACACGATCACGGCGCGGCCATGATCGCGCAGCACGGCCTTCAACGGAATTTCCGCGGCCAGCGACTTGCGCTGCTTCATTTCGGCGAACACGGGCGTCTCGTGCAGCCAGCGCCGCAGATAGACCGAGACCAGGCCGAACACGCCGCCGAGCAGGAACGGGATGCGCCAGGCGAACTCGGCGATGTCGGCGGGCGCGAAGTGGCGGTTCACGGCCGACGCGACCAGCGAGCCGAGCAGGATGCCCGCCGTCAGGCCCGCTGTCAGCGTGCCGCACGCATAGCCGACGTGGCGCTGCGGCACGTGCTCGGAGACGAATACCCACGCGCCCGGCACTTCGCCGCCGACAGCCGCGCCCTGCATCACGCGGAACAGGAGCAGCAGCACGGGCGCCATGATGCCGATGCTCGCGTAGGTGGGCAGCATGCCCATCATCAGCGTCGGCAGCGACATCAGCAGCACGCTCAGCGTGAACATGCGCTTGCGGCCGAGCAGATCGCCGAAGTGCGCCATGATGATGCCGCCCAGCGGCCGCGCCAGATAACCGGCGGCGAAGATGCCGAAGGTCTGCAGCTGGCGCAGCCAGTCGGGAATCGACTGCGGGAAGAACAGCTGTCCGATCGCCGGGGCGAAGAACACGAAGATGATGAAGTCGTAGAACTCGAGCGCGCCGCCGAGCGCGGCGAGGCTGAGTGTCTTGTAGTCGTTGCCCGTGAGGGGGCGCGCGTGCGCGCTGTCCCTGGCGTGTGGTCTACCCAGTTCTGTTGCTTGCATTGCCTGTCGTTGTATGAATAGAAGAGCCGCGCGTTGCGCGCGGAGTACGGCGGTCGTCAGGCGGGAAGTGCGGCAGTGCGGGGTAGGGCACGGGACACGGCGCGCCAGCCCGGATAGGGCGGCGCGATGACGATTTTGGCCAGCCCGCGATTTTACAGGATGTAATTTGTCGCAGAACCTTTGCAAATTCAGACAAGTCTGATGGGCTTAACGAGAAGGCGTGAACAGAATCGCGATCCTGGACCAATTGTCGGGGACTCATCAATGCGTATCGCCATTCTTCAGCGTGACCTCGTGCAGGGTAAGTTGCTGGAAAAAATCATCGTTCAGGCTGGCCACAGTTGCGTCGTGTACGACGACGGCCTGACGCTCTCCAAGGTGCTCGCCCGCTCGACGGTCGATCTGCTGATTCTCGACTGGCACGCGCTGCGTCTGTCGGGCACGGATGTGCTCAAGGCGGTCCGCTCGGTAGGCGGCGAGCGTATGCCCGTGATGTTCGCGTCGGTGGATGGCTCGGAAGAAAGCGTCGTGCGCGCGTTCGTGCTGGGCGCCGACGACTACGCCACGCTGCCCGTGCGGCATGCCGAGTTTCGCGAGCGGCTGTCCGCGCTGCTGCGGCGCGCGTATCCGGAACGCTACGGCAAGGACAGCTTCGACGTCGGCCCGTATCACTTCGTTACGGACCATCAGCCGCAAACCCTTGCGGAGTAAAGGCCGTTCAATATCTGTTCAAAATTTGTTCAAAATGCGATATGCGGCGAAGTTTAGGGCTAGGTGCGTGAAGCAGCGCGCATGTCGGGGGCAGCGATCGTCAAGGGTATGGCGACGACATTCGCCTATTTGAATGGAATTGCCGCCCCACACTGACACTAGCGTAGTAACACCGGGAGAGAAACCTGAGACTCCAGGGCTCTAAGTTTCGTATGCGTCGCCAAAATGTCCTCATAGAGGTTTGCGTGACGCGGTGCGTGCACGGTCAACACTAGGGCGTAGGGTATTAATTCCGGGCTCGCTGCGACAGCACCACCTTCACGTGCGTTGTAGTGAATGTCGAAGCAGGCACCTTTAAGCGACTTTCCGAGGAATTGCTGAGACGCATGAAGAACCGGCTCCCATTTCCCGAGGTCGGCTCTTTGTTCGAGCTCGCTGCGATACTCTGATGACGGAAAGAAGGTTTCGGACTTGGCGTACTTTGATGGTTTCCCTTCCTTGCTTATCGTTAGCTTGTCTTCGTGAGGACGAAACGTGATCTCTAAACCCGCTCGCGTATATGCACAGGAATCTTGCGGATCGACTGAACTTGCATAGCAGAAAGTAGCTGTAATTTGCACCTTGCCATCGAGCATGTAAGGCGGCAGCGGAACAGGAGCCCGAAGGTATTTACCGGGGCGTAGCGACCCCTGATAGACAATTCGGGCCATTCCATCGTGGCAGGTCACAATCTGATTGATATCGTCCGATAGTCGCCCCCAGCCCACATCGATTTCAGAATGGCCTCCCTTCTCGGAAGCGTGAATTAACAGCGCCTTAATGGTGAGCGGATGCACCTCCGTACCGAGGATGGCCCGGACGCCAACAGCACTTCTCAATGCATACGGTGCTGCGAAGCTGGTCCCGAGGGTTGCGGCGAGTTGTTTGCGCTTGCCGGAAGCTACGACGTGAAAATATTCGTGAGGTGAACCTCCGAACGCCAAGATATCAGGCTTGCGCCGACCTGGGCTGCGTCCAGGCCCACGCGCGCTGTAGTGTGCACGCTGCCAGAGTGCACCGGTGTGGCTTGCTGCCCCGACGGCGACGGCATTTACCGCATCGCTGGGAACCTGAATCCGATCAAGACGAAGTTCACGATCACGCTCTCCATTATTGCCCGCAGCCACAGTCATGAGCGTTTCCGAATCGCTCAAAATCGAATCGATTACAGAAGTCCATGCATGCACATCTGTGTCTTCAACCGGAAGATCAGGGCCTAGGCTCAAGTTTAAAAATTGATATTGACGCGAAAGCAGGACTTCCTCGACATGACCGAGTGTCCGGTAAAGCTCGAACGGATCCTCTTCATCCGATTTGGCGTCTAGTACCCTATGGTGGTCGACATAAGAGTATGGACGCTCTGCAGTGCCGCCGGGGGCTATTGGACCAAAAAGGAATGCCGAGCTTACGGCAAGGCCGTGCTCGAGATACTCTGGAATGCTCTCCGCGGATTCGTCGGATTCAAAATATTTCCCGACGTAGCTATCTAATACATGTTCCTGCGGTAGTCCTCCATCGAGAATAGCGACCTTCGGTTCTCGAGACAATGGTGAACCCGCGGGCAGGTCAAAGCCGACAGCCAAGGCTGTAGATCTCGTGAGGGGCCGCGCCCCGCGAAGCGGAGGCATAGGTCGAATGACACGCAGAAGGCTAAACTCGGCAAGCTCATTTAGGTTGCTAGCTTCGCCGACAACAGGCACGAAGAGCAGGCGGCCAGCAATGAACTCATGTTCGAGCGCCACATGGAAACCACATGCCGCAGCATATTCGACGAATGGCGCGCGTACAGCATCGGGAGTGGTTTCCGGTAGCAGGTGAAGCGCTGCTTCGAAGACTGACTTATTTGGTGCCGACGAAGCCAGGACGATTCTGTCAGATGCGTCCATCGATTCAAACGTCTCGATCTCCCTGAAATCCAACGACAAAGGATCTTGATCTGTTAAGCCGCGTGCCAAGACAGGGAGATTTCGAAAAGCTTCTCTTGTCCCGGCAACAAACAGCTGTACCGTGTCGCTTTCAAGGGGAGCGGCCTTTGTGGCGAGTTTGCGAGGGCGTACCCGGACGGTTTTGCTGCCTAAAGAGACCAATTCAGCCTTTCTCAGAAGGCCGGCTGGGAAATACGATTTAGCAACATAGGCAGGATGCAGAGTGAGCTTTGCAACAGCTACGTTGTCGGGTACTGCTTCTGGCGCCAATGCATCGAGCTTTAAGACAGTAGCCTCGACCTGTGGGATAACGTCTCGCTTGGCTTCGTTCAGAGTATAGGGATGGCTTTTCCCGGGTTTCTTTTTCGGCGCATCGATACCGTATGCGAGAAGTTCACCTTTGCCAATCACGAAACGTGTCGCCATTTATTTAAGACCCCGTCCTTTTCGGGGCGAAGGCCCCGCATGTTTACGAATGGTGTCTCGTGCCACACCGGTGACACGATGAATTTCATGATGCGAATAGACACCTGTTTTTGCAAGTGCAATGGCAAGATCAATCTGCTCAGTCTTATCGAGCTCATGGATCCTTTGCATCGCCATTGAAGATGCTAGATCAACCGGGTCCGCTCCTTGCAAAAGCGCCGTGCGGCGGAGGCTCAAAATCATTCGCTCGATGTCGGAAAGCGATTGTCCGGTAGCCGCCGCCGCTATCGTTCCGATTGCCGGAGCGAACTTATCAAGATCGTTTGCCAAAAATCGCCGAATTGCTGTGTCGACAGCCGATGCATTTGGTTTTTCGAATGTGAGAACGGCGTCAAACCTGCGCCATAACGCGGGGTCAACGAGCTCCGGGTGATTCGTCGCGGAAAGTAATAGTCCGCTGTTTGGCCACTGGTCGACTTCTTGAAGTATGACGGTCACTAAGCGCTTCAATTCGCCGACGTCCGAGTCGTCGCTTCTGCGCTTGGCAATAGCGTCAATCTCGTCAAGCAGGAGAATGGCCTCGTTCTCTTTTGCATAATCCATTGCGGCGCGCAGATTGTTGCCGGTTTTACCAAGCAAACTACTCATGACGGCGGTCAGGTCCAGCACCCAAAGAGGTTTGTCCAACTGACTTGCGATCCATCGCGCAGACAGAGTCTTCCCAACCCCGGGCGGGCCAACCAATATCGCCGATTTCGTTGGTGCAATGCCGTGGTCTTCAAGGCGATGTCGCTGTTGCCTCTCGTGGATTATCGCCTCGAGCTGCGCCGTCAACTTTTCTTCCAAGAGAGGGCTTGCCAGACCATTTCGATCATCGAAGACCTTGACGAGTGACAACTTCGAGTCAGCATCCACCGGCGGTGATCTAGTCAAAGCCGTTGCATCGGTCGCGGGGCCGCGGCGTAGTGTGGTGGCAGAACTGCCCCGCGTTTGCGAACTTCTGAGACTTTGATCGAGACGGTCTGCAAAGTCGGGGTGGCTACGGCGGTATTTGCGGACTAAGCGGGCAACGTAGAGTCTTACGTCTTCGTAAGACTCTTGTGATGCTAGTCTCGCCAAATGGGCGAGATCGTTTTGAATCTCTAAGATTTCGTCCATTTACGTGGAAAGGCTTGTAGGTACTGGGTTTGGAGGTGTAGTCAATGGGCGAATTGTAGATCAGCTTTCGCGCTTCCTCAATGGTTATTTGATGGCCGCCGCTGTGGGATCGCGCACCAGTACGCCGAATACTGTATGTATATACAGTATTTTTGGTTTATGCGCGATGGCCGGTGCTTTGCGGGATCTTCGTCGGCGTTCATCGACGCAGGGTCGAGCCGCATGAAACGTCCTTGGACGATCTGAGTGATCCGGTGGTCAGGCAAAACCGACTTGCTGCTGGATCCAAAGAGCGAGAGTACGTACGAGGGCAGACGAAGCATCGCCCGGAACATGCTGCGCTTTTGCGAGTTGATAAAAGGAAAGCCACCCAAGGTGGCTTTTTCTGTGCTCGGCGACTACGCCCACAAAATTGCGCCTCAGACTTTCTCGCGCTCATCGGTTGCCGCAGAGAGCTCCGAAATTGATGTTTGAGCGGTTGCGCCGGCCCGCTTGCCGGGATAAACGACCATCAGGATCCCCACGATCAGCTGCGCAAGGAACGCGTAGGACAGCCGGGACAACGACTTTCCGGTGCAAATGTCCTGGACCCAGATCGCGATAACAGGAAAGACGACGAACGCGAGAGATGCCCGGAAGGCCGTTGTGCGTTGTTGTAACGCGAAGTAGTTGAGAATCCCGAAGACGCCAGCGACGAATCCAAGGTACGCGGTGGCGGCGAGCGACATCATCGAAAACTGCTCGATGGCAGGGCGTTCGAACAGCCATCCAAATACGAGCAGGAGCACACCGGCAAACGCGCTCGGCAGCGCGCTGAACGTCAGCACGGAAAGGGAATGACATTGCTTCTTGCTACGGGTGTAGACATAAGCGTGCAGGAGAGCGGCGCAAAGTAGCGCCGCAATGCCTGCCAGGCTGTTCGATTCGCTCCAGTCCAGTTCGTTCAGGAGGATCGCGGCAAGTGCGGTCGTTGATATAAGCAATCCAGCCAGCTTACCTGCTCGCAGTTTCTCGTGAAGCATGAAGACGGAAAACAGCAAAACGAGCGCTGGCATTGTGGAGAATATCAAGGCGGCCAATCCCGAACTCACGTATCGCTCGCCATACATCATTAGTGAAAACGGGACGGCAAAGTAGAACAGGGAGACGAAAGCCTGATACCAGCGCAGATCGACCGGGTAAAGCAGTGGTACCCGACATGAGACCGCAAGCAGAGTCAGAAGTGGCGCTGCCAGCGTGAACCTTATGCCGGTCGCAAATATCGGGGAAATGGTGGTTGAGGCAATGCTCATTGCCATCCACGTTGTGCCCCACGTCAACGACACCAATGCAAAACGCAGCAGGGTAATGGTTCGATACATATCGTTCTCCGGTTAAACAGTTCAACGGAGAGCAGAGCATATGAATGTCAGCCGAAATTTTTTTTCTAAAATTTTGTTCAAATCTCTGGTTCGATAGAACGATTTTCTAAAGCGCGGCTTATTGACGCGGACGAGTACTAGGAAATGCCGCATTTAGACGGATGACTCGAATTCTTTATCCAGAAGCGGTCGGAAATCGAATTTCAGCCATGAAGGAAGTACCGATGCGACACAGGAGCGGGGCACGCGTCGCAGTAAGAAAATCAGACTGGTCTTATCGACGTATTCAGCTTAATTCCTTAACGTCTCAGCGAGTCTTGTGAAGGCTCAAGGCATCGGCGATGACGGACGCCGGGTTTCTTCGTCAACTGAGATAACTGAATGCATTGTTCCAAATCGCTAGTCGCTGTTTCCAGCCTGCTGTTGTGCCTGAACGGGTGCACGACATATCAATCCATCGAGCACACGGATGGAGGGAAAACCGATGGTCACGCGCTCGTCCGTTCCTCATGTTCGGATTTCGCCTTTCAGCCAGGAAACGATATCAAGGTCGGAGACGACGTACGCTTCCAGACCTGCGACGGGCGCTCCGCCAGTATGACGGTAACGGAGTTCGACGCACGGCATATACGGGGAAACAATGAAGCGGTGCCCGTCGAAGAACTGGCGTCGTTGGAAGTCAAAAAGTTGTCTTTGTGGAAGACTGCGCTGTACGGCATCACAGGTGGGACTGTCGCAGTCGCATCTGTAGCGCTGCTTCTGGGCGTCGTGCTCGTATCCGCGCTGCCGCACATGATCGTGTCCGCGTTGACCGGCTAGCGTTTCGAGGGACTGTAGAGGAGGGGGCGGGCGGCCAGTCATCCTATCGAGAGAATGTCACGGGACGTCCACCCGGACGCGCCACACGGTTCACGGTTATATGTCCCCATTTATAGATGGTCATGGACAAGCGCCATCGTGTCCGTACAATCGCGTGAAACGGTAACTTTCAATGGCAAACGGGCGATTTTACGCATGGAGCGATACTAGACAAAATGGTGCATAAATCGGGTTTATTTACGGATCCGTTCGCCGCTACTCCCCGGCGTACCAGTTCTGCTAGTATTCATGGTCGAATCAGGGAGCTTCGCGAAGCGGCCGGGCTGTCAATGCACGCGTTGGCAGATAGGGTTGGCGTCAGAGCGTGGCAAACAATTCAGCAATGGGAAAAGGAGCCCGGCGGCACCGCCCCCAGGCGAGAGCGGCTACAGGCGGTGGCGGACGCTTTGAACACGACCCCTGAGTACTTGCTGTTTGGACGTAGGTCCTCCGAAGAGAAGGAACCCGGGGTCGAGCCCGTCGCGGCTGGGCCCACTCAGGCGTCGCCCATCGGAGGACCGCGGGCAGTGCGTGTGGACGCGTCGAAAGCGCGTCCTGTTTTCGTTGTCGATATCTCGCGGTCCTTGGAAAACGAGGAGCAGCATGCTGGCAGGCCAAAACCCGTGGACTCCGTGAAGTACGCATCTATCGCCACGGACGATCCGGGCGCATTCCTTTTTCCGGTTACTGACGCGACCATGTCGCCGCGCTACAAGCCAGGTGAACACGTGTTGGTCGAGCCGGGCGAGAGGTATGAAGCCGGGGACGACGTGTATGTCCAGCTACGAAACGGGGATGAGATGATCCGGGAACTGCTGTCGCTAGACGAGCAGATTATCGAGCTCGCTGCCCACAATTCTCCGGGAGATGCACCGATGCGAATTCCTGTCCCGGACGTGAAGTTCATCTACTACGTAGGCCACCCGGTCCCGTCACGGCGAATCAGAACGGGTGTGCTGGACTGATCGCGTTCGGCGAGCACTGGGCAACCAGTGCATCGCGGATCGACGACGGCAATCACTAGTTTGCGCGATTGCACTAGTTTTTCTTGTGTTAACTTCTGATCTGACATAGACTCGTTTCGGTGTTGCCGAGCGACGTAACGATAGGTCTGGCGCTCCTTCACATCCTACCGTCCATCGCGTTGTCCCACGTTCGATCCTGGACCTGAGACAGCGAAGTCGTGACGGCGGCTGAACGCGCCCTATCGAACTAGGTTGATAGCGGCAACGTCCTCTGCCGATTGCCCAATTGTCAGCGTTCCTTGTCGAGGATCAGATGAACCAATATTATGTAGCGTTAGGACTACTATTTATATTTGCGGTCTGCAGTGCCTGCTCGTTCCTTGCTGGTCTGCACATCGGATTGGCAATCCTGTACGGCCCGCGCTTGTTCCGGAAGTTTAGGAAGCCGCCGGAGTCGACGGAGGAACCGTACCCCAGGACGTGGGAATGAAGCATCGACCGATGCACGATACCCGTTGCGCCGAATCATGGCATCGCTTTAGCAGAGCGATGAGGCTTTACGACTTCATATTGTCCAAAGGGAGATCAGTATGAGACGGCTTGTCTCTTCTTTGACAGTGGCATTGTTTGCGCTTGGCATGTCTTTCGAGGCAACCGCCATAAATGAGCCTTTGACGATCGCGAAATCGGACTTCTCGATCACGGTGAGCGGTGGCCAAAGCGATTATCGGTTCGCACAACCAGATGAGTACCGTAGTTACGGGGAAGTGCTACTCGTAAATAGAAAAATCCAATTTAGCGTCGACCCTGTTGCCTGGTCCGACGGCGAAAATGTGCTGCGCCTTGGAGCCGGGGCGGATGTATGGTCAACAGGGCTCGCGGAGGCGAAGATGGGCGTCGGCTTTAGCGTAGCTGCAACCTACGAAGTCGGTCCGATCAGTTTCATAGGTCGAGGAGGAGTTGTGGTCTGGGATCAGCCACCGATGGGAGATGCTTCGATATTTGAGCCAATGATCGGATTTGGAATTGGGTATCGGCTCACGCAAAACATTTCGACAGTTGCTGAGTGGCAGCACATGGTTGAGCTTGAGAGCAGATATACCCATAGCCCGACAAACAGGACGACATTAGCTGATCGCATGACGATAGGAATCCGTTACACCTTCTGACTGCTTGCCTGCATAGCTGATACACGGCAAGGGACATCAAGTTCACCAGGGTGCGAACGAGTATGCGAACCCGCCAGGAGACTTGTTGCGCTTGAGAAGCCGGATGTTTTTCACCACCTTGAACGAAAGTGAACCGACATGAAAAAGATTGCTTTTACCGCTGCAGCCATCTTGATTGGAGTCGCATCTTCTAGCGTTGCGGCTGAGTATCACTTGGAGCCTATCGTTCCTGACGTCTCGTTCGATTATCAGGCGCTTACCTTCGGAATTTCGCCATTCGGTAATCCTCCTTATGGAGCGGACAAAAATAGCAGTATTCTTCGCTATCCAGAATTGAGGAGCGTGGAAGTAGCAGAACATCAAAATGAAATATCTCTCGACAATCCTTCGGAAGGTGGCGGCGGATTGAAACTGAACGTCGAATATATGCCGATCGTTATCCGGCAGAATGGACACGTCGTCCGTTTCGGGGTTGGACTTAGCAAGTTTTACTTTTCTGTAATATCAGGAAGGGGAACGATAACAAGCCCTCCACACAATGGATACAGCGGTTTCACACGACCTATGACATACCAATCCTATGTTGATGCCCTAAACACGTCTGCACTCGTCGGTTATGAGTGTGGGAAATTCAGCGTCATCGGGAAGGTCGGTGGTGCACGCGTTCTTCACTCCTTGGCGGTTCAGAGACCTAATTTCCCCAATGAGGATTACGATATGAAAACTGGCGGGGGAGCTATAGTCTCGTGGCTACCGTCTGTGGGTATTGACCTCGGTTATCAGGTAAGCGATCGTATATCGATTACCTGCGGATGGGACCGAATTTGCCCCCCGCTTGGCGGCGGCAGTTCACGCGCCACCGACTTATTCTCGGCAGGCCTGCGGTTTAAATTACTTTAGGATAAGCGGGCCAACGCTAGCGTTCGACATGCTTACCGCGAACGCACACCCAGGATCGATCTGCATAATAGGTTGACTCAGCCAATTCTGGGTTGCTAGTGTGATGCTAGCGCTCCCCACCCAAGTCTTCAGAAAGCCGGGTCGCCGACGCCATCGGCGTTCCCTTGTGTCTTTATTGTATGTTGTTCTTGCGAGACCGGCTTTTGACAATCGAAGGATGCGCGAAAGTGTTTAAAGAAAGGGTGTTAGCTGGAAGGATTGCAGGACTCGGGATAAGTGTATGCATCGAGGTGCGTGAACTGCACGAGCTTTTTCAGGATGAGATGTGCGCTGACTATGACCGAGCGATGTCGCATGTTATCAACGTTATAGTTATGTCGATCCTGGTTCCGATCTACGAGAGGCATGGCGGCCTGCATGGGATTTGCGATGCAAATCGCCTCGAGTCGTTGCGTATCCGGACATCTGAAACGCGAGAAGCAGTGGGACGTAATGGCACGCGTCCTGGCGGGTGCAAGCGCGTAAGCAAAACGATCGCACATCACCATAGTCGGGTGATGTGGAAGATCAAGCGCGACCTCAAACGTTCACTGATGACCACGGGGCATGCTTTGAACGATGAGGAATACCTTATCTATCAAAGTGCAGTGCTTATGGTGCTTTCGTCGATATATGCAAACGTCATCGGCCCCTTAGGAGAGGTCTATCCCGACATCGTCGCGACAGAAGCGCAGTATATGTCCATCTCACCGTAACGACCGGAGATCTTGGGCAGCGACGGTTAAGTCGATCTGCGAGACACTTTGCGGCGCTAATGGCTAGTCGCGATCCGAACTTTGATCGGCTCTAGCCCGCGTGAGTTTGCGTACAGATCTGCGGTTGCGTCGGACAGATGGCCGAGCAGCGCCTTGGTATCAACATTACCCTGCTCCATGTACAGTCGCTTCGAGAGACTGCGTATTTCGTGAAACGTTGGATCGTCGTCCGCGGTGTAGCCTGCGAGGCGGCGCGCGTGCAGGAACTTCTCGGAGATCGTCTTGATCTTGATTGCTGAGCCCTTTTCAGTGCGACCTTTTCCGCGGAAATGATGGATAAGGTACTTGCTCAACACGTAAGACTGTTTGCACCGAGCGATGACGTCGCCCAGTGACATACCGATGGCATCCATGTGCAGGTCAACCGGTATAGCAATGGTGACGCCCGTCTTCGCACGCGTCACAATAGCCATGCCATCCTTCACCGATCGACGTTCCCAGCGCCCGATGGTCGACAATGCCTGACCCGATACGAGGGCGAGAAGCATGGCATTTGCAAGCCATGGGGCAACCTTGGGCGCTTGCGCAAGCGTGTCATTGAAAATCTCGAGGGTCATCCTCTTGCGTTTGACGCGAACTCTTGCGCGCTCTGTTGCATCGGCGGGATTCCTGTCCATCCACCCGAGAGCCATGCCCCGGCGGCACACTGCCTTGATCCGGCTGCGAACATTGACCGCCCACTGCAACTTCCCGCGCGCTTCGATCGCTTCAAGCATGTCGGCCACGTGCTTCGTGCTCAGCGCGCGACACTTGATGTGTCCCAGTTCGCTTCTTATCGAGGTATCCTGGTGGCGGCGCGCGGCGAGCGTCGCTGGCTTGACACCGGAAGTGGGCATTTTTGAGAGCAGATCCGCGATGGTTTCATCACCTTCCTGCATGAGCTCGACAAGGCGCCTGGTGGGTTTGACTTCCTTGGCTTTCGCGTTGGCTTCAAGAACCTCGAAAATCGCCTGCTCGATCGGCACGTAACCAAGGGAGATGGTCTTCTTCGTGATCGGATTGCGCCACACGTAGTAGCCAGGCCGTGGCTCGTGAAGGTTTTCCGGCCAACCCATACGACGTCGGATCCGCGGTCTAGCTGCCATGACCGAAAGCGCGATGGACGAGTCGAGGCTTTTCAATCGCATCTCTGAAGACTGCGCCTTCTTCCACGTAATACGACCTTCCGATCTTCCTCGGGGCGGGGTAGATCTTGCCTGCGTTGATCCACAGGCGCGCGGTCCTGATCGCAGGTGGGGGATCGAATTCGCGCCGGAGCCATTCATCAAGTCGGACTTTCATGTTTTCCAATGCCTGTTCTTGTCAATAACCTGTCTCATCGTCCCCGGAAACGTCACAGGGTCCGGCGCGCCATCCGCCACGCTTGTACGACCGTCATGCCACGACGTCGCCAATAGAGAAGATTGCTGATGAAGCGCTTCATTGTGGAGCCCTCACGAAACAACCGTCCTGGTCAAGGGTGTAAGGAATGTTTGCCTCTATGCCGTCCTCACCGACGTAGCCGATTTTTGCGCGGAAGCGCCCAGCGGATTCATCGTAATGGTCAATGCGGATCTCGCCGTTAGGTCCGGCTGCGGCTGTGCCGTTGTGTCCAGCAATGGCGACCCCATCCGCTGCGGCGATGGCCGTGCCGCTATTGCCTGCGATCGCCATCCCGTAATCGCCGGTTCTGGCCATTCCTTCCAGTGCGGCAATCGATTTGCCTGCGCGCCCGGAGGTGGCCGTTCCGAATTCGCCAACGATCGAGGTGCCAAAATCGGCCGTGACCGATACCCCACGCAAACCTGCGATCGCGATACCACACATCCCGGCGATGGCAGTTCCGAGGCCTCCGACTACGACGGACCGATGATCTCCGACCTGCAAGTGCGCGCCGATTACTGCGTCGTCCCGCGCACGAGGTTCGTTCGCCATGAGGTAGCTCGTAGCGCTCTTCATGTCGCCTACAAAGCAGACCCGGCCTCGCGGAAACTTGCATTTGCCGCCAAGATCGACGACAAGGTGCGATTCAACTTCCACAACGATCCACTTTGCGCCGTTGACCAGCTTGAAACATTCCGCATCTCCATAGCGACACGCGCAGTCACCATGCCCATGCAGCCATCCATGCAAGCCACCCCCGCACACGGCCTTGGGATTCCAATCCTGCGCTTCTGCCATTCCACCTACGCCGGGCCATTTGAAGCCGTAACCGGATGTCATGTCCGGCGCGCACGTACGCAGAACAAGTGATGTCTGTTGCTGATTCATTCGAACCTCCTTCAAGTTCACAGGCCTATTCGCAAAGCTGAGACAGTGATCGCGGGGTAGCGGTTTTCGTGATTGTCGGGTGACTTGTCCTGATCCGATAAGTACACCTAATTTGTTACCATTGAGGTGAGGATTTTCGGGAGCGTGACGAAACGTTTTCCACTATGTTTCGTCGCTGCAGAGTCAGGAGCGGGTTTCCGACAGTCGCGCTGTGAGTGTATTGGACGCTTTTTAAAAAGTAAAGTGAAAACTAAACTTTAGGAAAAGCGTTGGCACCGTCGATTGATTGGGAGATGTGCTCCGTGACGTCACGCGCACATTCGTTCTTGCGGTCGATTTGGGGTTGGCCGAAGTATAAGCAACTACTGCGGCGGCGCTTTTTGATCGCGCGCGAGCAGTTCTCGCAGCAAACGATCATTTTTATCAGCCATTGCTTGCATCGTCGCAGCGATCTCGGTCTTTTGCGTCTCGGTCAAGCGTGGCAGCAATTGCATGATTGTATCTACCGGCGTTGCAGCCGCCAGCTCCTCGCTTGCCGGCGCCGGGAAGGTCTGATCGCGCGTACTGGTCGATGCACTTTCCGCGCGATCGAGATATCCATACTCCATCCCATACTGCTCCTCGATGCGGCGAGCCGCTTTTTCGCCGAAGGAGGCAGTACCGTTTACCAACTGCGAAAAATAGCTCTTCTCCCGAGCGGGAGTCGGGTGAGTGTCGAGCCAATCTCGCAGGCGGCTGCGTCGTAATTCGGAAAGTTTCATGCGACAAGTTTAGTGGCATCTAAACAAGCATTCACTTGACCGCGTGGTTTAGTCTACACTAAACTGCGCAGCATGAACCTTCGAACTTATCTTTCAAACGGCGAGCGAGGCGTGGCGGCAAGAGTGGCGCGGCATCTCCGCGTTTCGCCTTCGTACCTTTCTCAGATGGCCGCAGGCACATCTCCGATTTCTCCAAGACGTTGCGTTTCCATCGAGCAGGTGACGCGAGGGTTGGTGAGAAGGCAAGATCTGCGTCCGCACGATTGGCCTTATATCTGGCCCGAACTGCAAGACACGGTTCTGCCTCTTTCAAATTCGTCTGCTAAGGGCACGACAGTTGGTGCTTTAAACGGGCGACAGTTCCGTCGTCCCAAATTCTTGCGCCAGCTCCACGCCCGAAGCAGGCTCGTTAGTCGGCGAGGTATGCGTTGCAAGTCTAATCGGGCCAGCGAGTTGTCTTCCTCTCCCCCGAGTTGTGGCCTCGTTAGGATGGGGCGCACAAGTTCTGCCACGAGGCTGTGCCGCTGAAAGGGGTGATCAATGCACCACTCGATACATAAGAGGATGCTCCAGGGACTTAAGAATCCGACTCCGGAGGAGCTAGATTTCCTTATTGCGCGCATCCGTGCGGAGAACCCGGATGCATTTCATGTAGACGCTGACGGGTCACGAACATCGTCCCTGTCAGATCGAGTTTTTGCGAACCAGCCTCGCTCGATCGTACCTATGAGAGCGTCATTGTTCTCATACGAGCCGGTAGAGAAGGTCGGCTCCAGAGGCGGGCCGGATCGGGGAATATCAAGGTCGTTGCCGCGAACGAACAATGCCGTTTAGATCGTGCCTAACCCTTCGGTCGGCGACGTTCGCCAACCTCTGAAACGGAGTCGAGACATGGCAAAAAACTCAATCGATGCGTATGGCGCAGCTGGCAAGACGAATCTGCTGTTCTTCGATCCTGACGCCTTGGTGCTTGTAACAGATAAAGCGTCGCCTTTATACGATCCTCGCGTCGAATTGCCCGTGAGTGAAGAGTTGGCGAAGAACATCAATGCTTACGGAGTCTTGCAACCGATTTCGGTCATCAAAAATACCGAAACGGGAGAAACCGAGGTGGTCGTCGGACGGCAGCGCGTCAAGGCGGCGCGTCTTGCGAACGAATGGCGGCGCGAGCGGGGCGAAAAGCCGATCCAGGTTCCGGCGCAAGTTTACAGAGGCGAGCGCCGCACTGCGCTGACGGCAATTATTGGGGAAAACGAACTGCGCGAGTCTGAGAGCCCACTGGGCCGCGCGGAAAAGATGCGTCGCCTGATGGCCATGGGCTATGGCGAAGACGAGGTCGCGATTGCGTTTGGCTGCAAGCCTGCCACTGTGATCTCGACCTTGGCGTTGCTCGACTGTTGCCAGGACGTACAGGACGCGGTTGAAAGTAGTGCGCTCAATCTGACGCATGCCCGGCGTCTGTCAAAGCTGCCCCCAGATGAGCAACGTGAGAAGGTCAGAGAGCTCGTGACTGCTGGCGTCGGAACGAGTGGTCATGCGCGGGCGCGCCGACAGCGCGCAGTCATGGGGGATGCAAAGCCGCGGATGAAAACACGCAGGTTGATTGAGGGAGAGTTGGATGCGTCGACTGGCGAACGGGCCGCGGCGTTGAGATGGGTTCTTGGGCTGGAAGCGGCAGACGATCAGCCGACATAGACGAGCATTGAGGAGTCGACCATGGCAGGAGATTGGATAAAGATGCGCACTACGCTTGCTGACGATCCGGCGGTTATTGCAATGGCAGAACGGCTTGGCGAGGATGAATTCACCATTGTTGGGCGTCTCCATTACTTTTGGGGGTGGGCGGATGCGCAGTCACGCGATGGTCACGCTCGCGGCGTGACAAAGCGATGGATCGATCGATATTGCCGTTGCGATGGCTTCGCCGACGCGATGATCGCTGTCGGGTGGCTCGTTGTTGACGACGACGGCGTCACAGTGCCCAACTTCGATCGCCACAACGGCAGTTCATCCAAGGACCGTGCATTGGCAACTGTGCGCAAGCAGAAACAACGCGCTTGCGAGGTGCGAGATGACGAAGTGTCACGGACAGGGCGTGACATGAGCGTGACCAGAGAAGAGAAGAGAAGAGAAGAATCTAAAACCGAGGGTTCTAACCTCGCGTATAGGGAGATTGAAGAACCTGCGCGTGCGAATTCGACTTTGCGAGCAGCGGATTTGTCTGCGGCCATGCGTTCGTGCGGAATCGAGGCGAGTCCAGCCGACCCACGTCTGCAGGCGTTAGCTGCCCAGGGCGTGGAGCGTGAAACCGTGACAGCCGCTGCCAGTACGGCGAAGCGAGCACGGCCCAATGCGCGGATTCCACCTGGCTACGTGATTTCGATCATTGAACGCTGGGCGGCGGAGGCGAAACGGATCACCGCAGCTGGAGCAGTTCCGCCTTATCGCGAGAATCGTGCGCGTGACGCTCAACGCTCTGCAGCGGCCGCGTCCATTGGATTGGGAGCACACATCCATGACATCGAACCTCAAATCATCGACGCAGACGCATGCCTCGAACGCATCGGGTGACCCGATGAACTGGTTGTTTGGCCAACTCCACGGGATGTTTGGCAACAAGTTGCTCGACGGTTGGCGCAGCGGCCATGTAATCGATGGAAAGGACACGGGCATTGAGAACATGAAAACCGTCTGGGCGGATCGCATTCGGGCAAACGAACTGCGGTTTTCTGACGTGCGCCGAGGTCTCGATGCCGCGGAGCGCTTGAGATGGCCGCCGACCTGGGGCGAGTTCATAGAGCTTTGCAAGCCGTCAATTTGCATCGACGCGGCGCTGTACGAGGCGATTCAGCAGATGCAGGCACGGCAGAAGGGAAAAGACCAGTGGTCCAATCCCGCGATCTATTGGGCAGCGGTTGCTGTGGGTGAATACGACGTCATGGGACTCACTTTCTCGCAACTCAAACCGCGGTTCGAGATCGCGCTGAGGAAGGTGCTTGCATCCGAGGTCTTGCCGGTCCCAGCGCGCTTTCCAACGCTGGTGGCGCCCGGCGCGTGCGAGTCGACGCGGGAATTCGCACGCAGACGACTGGAAGAACTTCTCGCGATGCCGTTGATCGAGAGCCAGTCGACGAACGCAAGTATTGATTGGGCACGTCGCATCATCGCACGAGAGATGGAAACTGGCACAGTGCCCCGGCATAAGCTCGACATCGCTAAAGAGGCAATTCTGAAAGCAACGGGACAACCGGCATGAGCAAGAGAGGAAACGGCATGATGCGCCTGGCCGCCGGCACCGAGCGGATCGGAAATGCAACCGTTCGAGGTTCAATGCAGACGACGCCTACGTCGCATCGACCTATATCCGACCTACTGAGCACCGACCGGAATCCGACGTCGGGGCGACTGGCAGCGGATTGCTATGTACCGTCGCCGACGATGCATGCGTGCCAGTCGATCGGCGGCGCGCTGACGAAGCGATCGAAATATCGGAATACAAGGTGCGAGTGGGGCGGCATCAAGTTCGACAGCCTGAAGGAGCGCTCCCGCTGGATTGTGCTTGTCAACCGGCTAGCTCGCGGTGAGATCGCCGATCTTCAACGTCAGGTGCCATTCGTACTGGCCGAAGCGGCAGTCGTCGGTGGAAAAAGGAAGAGGGCGCGCGCATACGTCGCCGACTTCGTGTATGTCACGCTGGCAGGAGATCGCGTTGTCGAAGACGTCAAGGGTTTCCGTACAAGTATGTATGAGCTCAAGAAGCACCTGATGAAGACTGTTCATAACCTGGAGATTCGGGAGGTAATGTGATGAAAGAATATCTGTTAAAGGCCCGGAGTTGGGCTCGCTGCGCAAAGAAGCGCACGTGCCTCGCAGCCCGTATCCGACGCTTGCCGGATCGCAACGTCGAGGAAGTTAGGACAGAGCGAGAGCAGTTCGACATGTCCTTCGGCGCGAGACTCAATCGGCGTGTAGTACCGGACGATATGGTTGAACTTTGCTTCGACGCATGGAGGTGCGGTCGACAAACCGCGCTCGTCGACGACCTGGAACTTCCCCAGAACCCGTCGGATTAAGGCGATCAGTGACGGAGCGTTGACCAATCCTCCGAAGCAACGGAGAGTGTCTAGAAGGAAGGCTTGAATGACCGCGCATGCTTATATCCAATACGATGACGTACCGGAACTCCTGTTCGACGCCGCGCAATGGCGCGTTGACGATTCGGGCGCGCAACTTGTTGCTTTTGATGGATGCCCGCTTGTGGGGCAAGTCGTAGAGACCCCAGAGAGCGTGCAGATCGAATTTGCCTGGCCTCACAGTACGGAGTTGCGCCATACGCTGGGTGATTGGTTCACCCATCATGGAATCCATTTCACAGTGGTCTATTGAGAGCACAGTGTTAGTGGGTACGGTCGCGCACGTTGTACGGCTTGAGGCTGCCAGCTGGCTGAGATGCGTCAAGAGGTTGAACAATATGATAGGGGTGGAGATCGGCTGTGGATGAGATCGACGATGTGCTGACTCAATGGTACGAATGGAGTCAAAGCTACAGGCCCGCGCTGGGTTTTGGCGGTGCCTCGGCATCTTGCAGAGGTTTCAGGATCAGTAACCAGTGGATGGACCATGACGATCTGTCGCACCTCGTGGATTCGCAACTGCGAGAGTCTGTTGGAAGAGTGGTCGATCCGATCGTGATGCGCCTGGCAACACAACATCGTATTGCCGTCATGACCGCCGTGCGGAATTTCACTGCTGGGGCTGCCGTCTTCCAGAACCCTAGTAATCCCGTCGGCCAAGACGACGACTACGCGGAAGCGAAGACCATGATGCGGCCAGCTCTCACGGCAAAGGGTCTGCTTTGCGATCGTGCAATACGCGGCACGAGCGACACGATGCGCATCGCCGCCATGCACGAAGCAATAAAGGTGAGGTAACGGATCATGTCGAACATGCCGAAGGTTATCAAGGTGATCGGAGCGGTAGGCAACGAAGATCAAGGAAGCGCTACATCGTTGACTAAAATATAATAAGCGAGCCTAAATAAGTGATTGTAAAGTCGCGGACGATCTGGTAGCCTTTAACTCGTGGTGCACAAACACGTCCGCAGAAAATGAAGCCCGCTAGGTGAAGACCTCGCGGGCTTTTTTATTTCCCGATTTTTCACGTGTCCAACGCCTCCGGCATGCGAGTCCTCAAATCTCGATTGACGTTCGCCCCAAATCGCATTTCGACCGCGGAGTTATCTTGGCGAAAGGGAAAGAATAGTAGCGCTGCGCGAGGTTATGGGTACGACTGGCAAAAATTGCGCGCGAAGCACCTCGCAAGGCACCCTCATTGCGTTTACTGCTTAAGGGATATCGGTATGCGTGACATGTCGCCTCCCGACGTAATCGTTGCATGCGCGGTACGCGGGATTCCTGAGCCGGTTGGAACCATAGGGGATCACATCGTCGCTCATGAGTCTAATGAAGCGCGTCGACTCGACCCGGCCAACATCCAGACCTTATGCAAACGTCATCACGACGGCGAAAAGCAGAGGCGTGAGCGGGCGACGCGTTGACGAAGTGGTGGGAGGGGCTTCAAAAGGTTCGTGCCATCACAGTTCTAGACCGGCTACTCTCGCACGCGGAGAATTTTTCCCCTTTTTAATTTTTCAAATCAGATGGAAATGTCTGCCTTGCCATGACAACGGATAACAGCAAGGAATTTCAGCCAGCTGCAAATAAGGGCGCCAAATCGAAGAGCTCCAGCACGTCAACCGGGAAACGATCCTCGGCCCGGTATACAGGCGAGCGCAACCGGCGCGGCGACACCGGGAGCGGAGCCATTCAAGAGGCGATGCAGCCTGGCGTATCGACGCTGACTGCCGAAGAGCAGCCGGCAAAGACCGGGATCACGTCCGGGAGGCCTGGCGGAGTTCAGAGCACAACGCGTGAAGATGACATGCTCCGTCTTCTGCAGGATGTTGCTCTAGCAAAGGTGACGGCGACGCCGCTGCAGGTGCGCGCGGCGATTGCGGCCGTCCAGTACACGCACGCCAAGATGGGCGAGGGAGGGAAGAAGGCGGCAAAAGCGGCTGCAGCAAAGAAAGCCGCAGGTAAGTTTGCCTCCCTCCCACCGCCCAAACTGGTAGTGAACAACGGAAAATGAACGTTGGAATGGTCTACTGCTTGCCCCGATTGGCCTGAGCGGTTGAAGACGGGCAGGAGTATTATCCCGCCGCCGATCTTCCCGGAGCAGGCAGAGCGGGCCCTGCGGGTATTCAAGCAGCTCAAGATTGTCGACGCGCCCGGCAGTCCAACGTTCGGCGAGTCTTGTGCTCAGTGGGTGTTTGATCTGGTCGGATCAATCTTCGGTGCCTACGATGCAGACAGCGGCCGTCGCCTGATTACGGAATGGTTCATCTGTATTCCGAAGAAGAACAGTAAGTCGACGCTTGCGGCCGGGATCATGATGACGGCGATGATTCTCAATTGGCGTAAGTCCGCCGAGTACACCATTCTGGCACCGACGATCGAGGTTGCGAATAACAGTTTTGCTCCGAGTCGTGACATGGTGAAGCACGAGGAGGAGCTTGATGACCTGTTTCTCGTTCAGACCCATATCAAGACGATCACGCATCGTACGACCGGCGCGGCGTTGAAGATTGTGGCTGCGGATTCGAATACGGTCGGCGGCAAGAAAAGTGTTGGGACACTGGTCGACGAAGTGTGGCTGTTTGGAAAGCAGCCGGATGCAGAGAACATGCTGCGTGAAGCGATCGGCGGTCTCGCTTCGCGACCCGAGGGTTTCGTCATCTATTTGACCACCCAGTCAGACGATCCTCCGGCAGGCGTGTTTTTACAGAAGCTGCGTTACGCACGAGACGTGCGGGACGGAAAGATCGATGACCCGTGCTTCGTACCTGTGATCTTTGAGCATCCACCGGACTTGGTGAGACGAAAAGAGCATCTTAAGGTCGAGAACCTGCGAATGGTCAATCCCAATCTGGGGTTTTCGGTTGACGAGGCATTCCTTTGTCGCGAATTCCGGAAGGCGCAACAGGGGGGCGAAGACTCCTTTCGTGGATTTCTGGCAAAGCATGCAAACGTCGAGATCGGACTTGCGTTGCGCAGCGACCGATGGGCGGGAGCGGAATTCTGGGAGGACGCGGCGCTGACCCCGCACCTTTCACTGGAAGAACTCATAGACCGCTGCGAAGTAATCGATTTGGGAATCGATGGTGGTGGCCTCGACGATCTGCTGGGCCTTGCTGTGATCGGGCGGGAGCGTGGCACGCGCAACTGGCTGGCATGGACTCATGCGTGGGCGCATCCATCGGTGTTCGAGCGTCGGAAGGAGATCGCTGAGACTCTCCGAGATTTCCAGGATGAGGGTGACCTGACGGTGGTCAATCAGATTGGCGATGACGTGGCCGACGTGGCTGAGATCGCGGCGGCGATTTATAGAACGGGGATGCTCGACATGATCGGCGCCGATCCTGCTGGGATCGGGTGTGTGCTCGATGCTCTTGCCGAGGCCGGCATCCCCGAAGAGAAGGTGATCGGCATCTCGCAGGGGTGGAAATTGTCGGGTGCGATCAAGACGACAGAGCGCCGGCTGGCGGCGACCTGCGGACGACTCGATGACGGGACCGATTCGCCCGCTGACGGCATGCTCATTCATGGAGGACAGCGATTGATGGCGTGGTGTGTGGGTAACGCGCGCGTCGTGCCGGTGGGCAACGCCGTGAACATCACGAAGCAGGCGAGCGGGAAAGCAAAAATCGACCCTCTGATGGCGATTTTCGACGCGGTGTCCCTTATGGCGCTTAATCCACCAGCGCCTCGCCGTTCTGTGTATGAGACTCGCGGATTACTGTTCGCCTAGGGAGCAGGTTTGAGCCTCCTCAGTGCATTTTTGCGGAATCGGACCGGGCAAGGTCTCGCACCGCGTGCCGAACCTACGATGCGATACGTACGGGCTTCGACTGGCGGCGAGGAGTTCGGCGGGATGAGCGACCCGCGGTTACTCGAGTACATCAGATCGGGGCAGTTGGGCATAAGCGACTTCGGCCACGCGCGAAGCCTTCGCAACATGGCGGTGCTGCGTTGTGTGACGCTTATTTCCGAGGCAATTGGTACCTTGCCGTTGAATCTCATTGGCAGCGACGACCGAAAGCAGATACAGGCGGACAGCCCAGCACACAGGCTTTTGAAGTACAAGCCGAACAACTGGCAAACGCCATATGAGTTCAAGAGCCTCGTGCAGCTTCATGCACTGCTCGACGGACAGGGTTTCGCGCGAGTTATCTGGTCGGGAGACCGGCCAGTGCGCTTGGTGCCAATGCGTCGCGGCTCCGTAATGGTTCGCCAGACGGATACGTGGGAGATGGAGTATGACTACACGACACCGACTGGCGCGATGGTCACGCTATCCGCCCGAGACGTGTTCCATTTGCGCGACATTTCATTAGACGGCATCAATGGTGTCTCTCGCATTGCGCTTGCCTCTGGTGCACTGGACCTTGCGGCGGCCGCCGAGCGCGCCGCGTATCGCACTTTTCGCACCGGATTGATGGCAGGCGGCGCGTTGAAGTTTAAGGATGCGATCTCCGAGGAAACCTACAGACGTGTCAGGGAGCAACTTGATGATTTCGGTGGAGCGGAAAACGCCGGTCGCTGGTTGATCGCAGAGGAGGGAGCCGAGCCCCTCAAGTTCGCGAATACGGCGACCGATGCGCAGCAGATCGAGAACCGAAACCATCAGATCGAGGAAGTAGCCCGTCAGTTCGGCGTTCCACGGCCTCTGCTGATGATGGATGACACCAGTTGGGGCAGCGGGATCGAGCAACTGGCAATCTTTTTTGTGCAGTACGCACTGTCGCATTGGTTCACGGCGTGGGAGCAGGCGGCGGCGCGTTCACTTTTACCAGAAAGCTTGCTGGGACGTGTGCAGTTCAGGTTCAACGAGGGCGCATTGCTACGCGGCACGCTGAACGATCAGGCGAACTTCTTCGCTAGGGCGCTTGGGGCGGGTGGTCATGCGCCGTGGATGTCGCAGAACGAGGTGCGCGCGCTGACGGATCTGCCGAAATCGGACGACCCACTCACCGACCAGTTACGCAACCCAATGACCCAAAAACGTGAAGGAGAGCGCTTTGAGTCTCTGCAACCTACCTGAAATCCAGGTCGATACGCGACTCGATGCTGCGCACTTCAATCTGCGTCCAGACGCACTTGCAAGGTGGCAACCGGACGTTTACGTACAGACAGGCGACGACACGGCAACCATCTCAATTTTTGACTCGATTGGGGAGGGCTGGGAGGGCTCAGGTGTGACGGCCAGTCGCATCAGCGCGGCGCTGCGCAGCATCGGAGGTCGCAATGTAACGGTGAACGTCAATTCGCCCGGTGGTGACTTCTTTGAAGGTGTCGCTATCTACAACTTGCTTCGCGAGCACAAGGCGCGCGTCACGGTGAACGTCATGGGGCTCGCTGCTTCGGCTGCCTCACTTATCGTGATGTCTGGCGATGACATCCGGATGGGCGATGGAGCATTTTTGATGATTCACAACGCCTGGGCAGTGGCGGTGGGTAACCGTCATGATCTGGCTGGAGCGGCCGCCAGTCTGGCGCCCATTGACGCCGCGATGGCAAGGGTGTACGCGCAACGCTCAGGCATGCGTGAAGACGATGTCGCCCGCCTGATGGATCAGGAAACCTGGTTCAGCAGCGAGCAGGCGCTTGAACGCGGGCTGGCCACAGGTCTGCTGGACGGGGCAGGGTCGAAAAGTAATACGGGCAGTGGCGCAGATCGGAAAAAGTGCATCGCACTTGTCGAGTCGTCGTTGGCGCAAGCGGGTTATTCGGCATCGCAACGTCGCGATACGATTAGCGCCCTCGTTCATGACCAGACCCGCGCCGACAAAGAGATCGCCGTCTCTCTTCAACACCTCATCAACTCGATACAAGGATGACATGAAGACTTCTTCGTTTATTGCAGCAATCGCTGCTGCACTAACACCGAAATATGGCTTTCTGCCGCGCGGAATTGTCTCGGTGCGTGCTGACCTGTCAATGCCGGAGGTAAAGGCTCTGGTCGACAATCTCCAGCAGGCTTTCGCAACCTTCAAGGAAGAACACAACCGGCAGCTCGAGGCGGTAAAGGCTGGCGTTCCGGCCAGTGATATCACGGCGAAGGTCGAGAAGATCGACGAACACGTGAGCGAACTGCAGAAAGCCGTCGACGATGCCAACGTGAAGATGGCCGCTATGCAGATGGGAGCGGGAGGCAATGCTGTACGCGATGCCCAGTACACGGAGGCATTCAATGCACATGTGAAGCGTGGCGAAGTAACTGCATCGCTTCACAAAGGCGAGGCCCAGGACGGCGGCTACCTCACTCCGGTCGAGTGGGACCGCACGATCACGGACAAATTGGTGCTCATTTCGCCGATGCGTCAAATCTGCCGTGTCCAGCAGGTATCAAAGACCGGTTTCTCGAAGCTGTTCAATATGCGCGGTACGGCAAGCGGTTGGGTGGGAGAGACCGAAAACCGAGTGTCGACGAATACTGCACAATTCACGCCACTGACTTTCAGTTCGGGCGAGATCTACGCGAACCCCGCCGCTACGCAACAGATTCTGGACGACAGTTTGATCGACCTTCAGGCCTGGCTTGCTGACGAGGTGTACACCGAACTCGCAAAGCAGGAGGGAAGTGCGTTTATCGCCGGAGATGGCACGAACAAGCCTTCTGGCATTCTTCGGTATGTCGAAGGTGTGACAAACCCTAAAACCCATCCATTTGGACCGATTCACACGGTCCAATCCGGCGCGGCTGGTGCGATAACATCCGACGGTATCATTGACCTCATTTACGACCTGCCATCTGTATTTACCGGCAACGCGCGCTTCATAATGAATCGCAACTCGCAACGTGCCGTTCGCAGATTGAAGGACGGGCAGGGCAATTATCTTTGGCAGCCGTCATACGTTGCGGGTCAACCGGCCACCATCGCAGGGTATCCATTGACCGAGATGCCGGATATGCCAGACATTACGGAAGGCGGGACGCCGATTCTATTCGGCGATTTTATGCAGTCTTACCTTATTGTCGACCGCATCGGAATTCGCGTGCTGCGTGACCCATATACGAACAAGCCATACGTTATGTTTTACACCACCAAACGTGTTGGTGGCGGTCTGCTCAATCCCGAGCCGATGCGTGCTATGAGAGTCGGCAAAGAAAAGCCTTGATGGCAGAACTCGTCGACATCGAGCTTGTTCTTGGCTATCTGCGCATTGACGCAGGAGCGGAGGACGCCGTAGTGCGTTTGCTAACGGACAGTGCGAGCCAACACGTCATGGCCTATCTGAATCGTCGCGTGTTCGAAAACGAGACGGATCTAGCAGCGGCCGTGAAAGGGGGGGCGGCAGGCGAACACCCGATGATTGTCAACGCGGCAATTCGCGCTGCGATTCTCAAGCTAACCGCCGAACTCTTCGCAAACCGGGAGAATTCGACCGTGGGTGTTGTATCGGAAATCCCGTTCAGCGTTCGTAACTTGCTCCGTCCATACAGGATCGCAGCAGGGTTGTGATGCGGGCGGGAGATCTGAATCGGCGCGTACGCATCGAGGCCCGTGAAGGCAGTCGAGATTCCCGGACGGGACAGCCCTCCGACGTATGGAGGGAAATGGTTACTGTTTGGGCGAACGTCAGAATGATAAAGGGAAAAGAATCGCTGCTGGCAGCAGCGGAAGTAAGCAAGGCAAGCGCGAGCATTCGTATCCGTTACAGGACTGACGTGAAAGCGGGCATGAGGGCTGTTGTAGACGGCGTAACGTTTCGTGTCGAAGCTGTGCTTCCTAACGTGAGCACGCGCGATTACACAGATCTCGTCTGTGGGTCAATCACCAGTGCTGCCTGAGGAGATTGTATACGCAGCGCTGGGACAGACGGGATGCCCCAGCATCTTCCCGGACGTGGCGCCGGAAGGTACGGCTCCCCCTTGGCTTGCATATCAGATGGTTGGGGGGCAAACAGCAGCATATATGAGCAACCGCCCGGAACTAATGAATGCGCGTATTCAGGTAAGCGTGTGGGCCCTCAGTCGGGCTGATGCTAGCGCGCTCATGCATCGCGTAATTGCGGTTCTATGTGATGCACCCGCAGGGATCACGATGATCGGTGCTCCCGTTTCCTCGTACGAACACAGAAATAGACTCTACGGAGCCAGAGCCGATTTTTCAGTCTGGTATCCCTTGAGCTGAACACACCAGACACACGACCAGCCGCAATCAAAGTTCTGCCATGGAGATTCAATGACGTCGACCGCCATTTCCGCGCAAGGCACGCAACTATTCGTATCGAACCAGGATTTCACCTTCGGCGATGGCCACACGATATCGGTTGCAAACGCAAAGGAAGTCAAAAATCTAAAGAGTTTTAAGGGCTTTGATGGGCAAGCGACAGAAGTCGACGTGACCAATTTGTCGAGTTCCGCAAAAGAATACCGATTGGGCCTGCAGGACTTCGGGAACCTCGTATTTGACGTAGATCGAGATTTTGCCGATGCGGGGCAGGGTGAGTTAGATCTCGCCAAGCGCAGTTCAAGTATGCGGTACTTCCTCATGGTCTTTCCAAACAGTAAGGCTGCGAAGTTCGCCGGGTTTGTGAAAAACAGCCCGTTGGAAGGGGGGGTTGATCAAGTAATCAAATCGACCGGCGTAACGATCCGCATCACCGGATCGGTCGATATTGTGGAGTTTAAGAAGGATGAAAAGTCTAAATAGAGAAACGATGAAGGCCATTCTGGCTGCACGTCACCTGAAAGCGGAGGCGGTCGCGGTGCCCGAGTGGGGAGCCGACACGCACGTGTGGGTTTCCGAGATGTCGGGCCTCGCGCGCGATGCGTTCTACGCAAAGAAAGACGAGGAGAATCCCCCCATTAGTCGCTTGCAGTCGGATCTTCTGCTTGCCACCGTCGTGGATGAGGCTGGAGAGCTTATTCTTGACGAGGCGGACATCAATGCACTCCGAGCGCAAAGCAGCACGGTTCTGGATCGTCTGGTTGCGGTTGCTGTACGGATCAACGGCATGCGCGCTGAGTCGCTGGAGGATGCCGAAAAAAACTAATCTGCCGCCCCGAGCGGCGGTTCTGGCTACAACTGTCTTGCGACTTCGGAATCCCGGTAAGAGAACTGCAGGCGCGAATCACGAGCGCAGAATTCGTGGAGTATTGGGCATCATACCGGCTCGATGGTCGTGGCCCTCACTATGAGGATCTTCGTGCGGGAGCTATCGTCTCGATGATCGCGAATGTGAATCGTGACACGGTCCGTCGTCCTGAACCGTTCGACATTCTTGACTTCATTCCGTGGAGCGATCGTCGTTGCGAGACAGGGGCGACCCCAGCACGCGAAGATAGTCCTGTCTTGCTCAAAGATTCCGACGCGCAGACTAAGTTACTGATATCCACTCTGTTTCCAACGCTCTGTGGCTAAGGCGTTCGAAGTGGAAAACCCGGCAGCGTTGACTGCGGCTATCCGGGCACTTGAGGATGTCGCGAGTGAATCCGCGTTGCGCCGCGCTGCCGTGGCAGGCGCGCGCGTGATTTTGCAAGATGCAAGAATGCGCGTGCCTGTGGGTGAGCAAGCCTGGGAGCGCGATGGACACAAACACTATCCGGGATTTTTGAGAGACAACCTGCTGATCGCCTACGATCGCGAGAACTCGGTTCAGGCCCGACTCGCCACCTATCTTGTTACATGGAGCAAGGATGCCTTCTACGGGAGGTTCGTTGAACATGGTACGTCGCAGGCGGAAGCCCGACCGTTTCTCCGACCCGCATATGATGCAGTCGCTAGTATTGCCGCTGCGGCAGTAAGAAATACGATCGAAGACAGGCTGCGGGAGGCAACGGGTGGCTAACGAGACAGTCGTCCGGATTACGGCCGACGCGACCGGGTACGCATCAGCGCTGGAAAGGGCAAAGCGCAGTGCTCAGGAGTTCACCGCGTCCCAGGAATCTGCCGCGGCGCGTACGCTTGCGGCGCAGAGGGCGATCGAGGAAGCGACGACAAATGCCAGCCGCGCTAGCGTGAGACAGATCAACGCATTCATGCAGGCGCTGGCGAAGAAGGCAGAGACAGCCGGGAAGACTCGTGCCGAACTACTGGCCATGCAGGCAGCGACGCTTGGCATTTCGACGTCAGCGCAGCAATACGTCGAGCGGATCGCCGAGGCGTGCAAGCACACCGAGGAGTTCAACCTCAAAACGGCGGGAGCGAGACGGGAACTCCTCGTTTTGGCTCACGAAGCGTCTCAAGGTAACTGGAAGAATTTTGGCGGTTCGCTTCTGGTGCTCGGAGAGCGAACCGACGCGCTATCAATGGCGTTCAGCGGCGCCGGCCTGGCGGCGTCCGCCTTGCTCGCGGGTGTGGCGGCGATAGCCGTAGCGGCGATCAAAGGTGCAGAGGAGATCAAGCAGTTCAATGCCGCACTGGAGACGACAGGTAATTATGCTGGTCTGACACGCCAGTCATTCGAGTCAATGGCTGAAAGCCTCGCGTCGTCGACGCAAGCGCCGCTGGGCCGAGTGAACGAGGTTCTGTTGGAACTGGCGAAAACCGGCCGATACACGTCTGAAGAAGTGGAGGGGCTCGGCAAAGTCATAACGAGAACGGCTGAGATGTCAGGGCGAGCGCTAGGAGAGGTGAGCAAGGAATATTTGACGCTAGCGAAGAATCCGTCAAAGTGGGCAGCCGAGCATAACGAATCCATGCATTTCATGGATGTCGCGACATACGAGCACATCCATGCGCTTCAAAAAGCGGGGCGACAACACGAGGCATTACAGGCTGTCATCGATGCGGCAGCGAGGCAGGTCGAACGTAGCTCTGAGCGGCATGTGACGCTGGCGACGAAGGCGTGGAAACAGCTCTCTCTGGAAGTTGAAAAAGTCTGGTCGAAACTCAAACAGGGTCTTAGCGACGGTCCGTCTTTGCAGGATCGGGTTAATACGCTCATTGCCGAGAAAAGCGATCTGCGAGGACATTCGTTTGCCTCGGGGCGGATGGCTGAGCTAGATAGGCAGATCGAAAGGCTGCATCGGCAGCAGCAAGACGAGGAGAATATCGCCAGAAGGGACGCCGAAATCGCCAGAAAGCAGCAAGAGGCGATTGATGCACGTTTGCGGGTTGATAAGCTGCTTGAGCGTGTCAAGACCAGTGGTGAGAAGCGAAATGAAGCGCTTGCTAAACTCAACAAGGATAGGGCTGCGATCCTGGCAAGTGGCGGACACATGTCCGATCAGGAATTTAACCGGCTGGTCGCTGACATCAAGGAAAAATATAAAGATCGGCGCCATACCGACGGCGCAAAGGGAAATGCGGCCGAGCACTACCTTGAGCGCTTTCGCGAGCAACATGCAGAGATGGTGGCACAACTGGCTACAGGGGAAAAGTCGACTGCTACGGAGCGAGCGATTGCAAAATTGAACGAGCAGATCGCCGATTTGAAGCGCCGCTCCGGCAGCCGTGACGAAACAGGCTTGTTGGCGCGGGAACACGAAATACGGGCCCAATTGCGACTAAACATGGGCCTAGAGAAGCAGATTCGGTACCGCGAAAAACTATTGATGCTTGAAAATCACTCGGCGACGCTTCAGGAGCGCATCGACGAGTATCAGGCTCGAAAGAGTGCTACCTACAGCGATACGATCGTGTACGGCGAGGACCGGCAGGTGTCAAGGCGCATGGCCGAGATGCGATCTATCAAGGCGGAGTACCAGCGGTGGCAGGATGATCTGCGTAAAGGCGTTTCGAAAGACGTTCTTGATAGCCACGAATACCAGGAGGCGGCCGCGCAAATCAACGCGGCCCTCGAAAAATCGCTCGCTGATCACGAAGCCTACTACACGGCATTGGAAGCCAGGCAAGCGGACTGGAAAAATGGCGTTAAATCGGCCATTACCGACTACCTTGCAAACGTGAAAGACATGGCAGCACAGACCAGGCAAGCTGTGACACAGGTTTTCCATAGCATGGAGAGTGCGCTTGAGAAGTTTTTGACGAACGGCAAGGTCGATTTTAAGGAGTTCGCTGCAAGCGTGCTCGCCGATCTCGCTCGCATTTCACTTCACTTCGTATCCGCACAAATGCTCAGATCGATTTTGACGACCGCCGGTATGCCTTCGCTTTTTGGCCACGCGGATTCGATACCGCGTTTTGCGGGTGGGGGGCCTATCTCCGGTCCGGGCACTACGACAAGCGACAATATCCCCGCCATGCTCTCGAAGGGTGAGTTTGTCGTTAATGCGGCGTCGACAAGGAAGCATCGTGAGTTACTCGAAGCCATCAATTCTGACCGGGTCTCGGCACTTTCTGGTGGAGGCCCGGCTGGCGGTTCTGTACGCGCAGGCGGTGGCGTGGCTTCCACCAACGTGCATCTGGAAGTGCATCAGAGCGGTGGCGGCCTGCAGGCGCGCGATCTGCAGGATCTTCAAACATTCGTTCAAGCATTTGTTGATCAGAGACTCACACAGCGCATGCGTGGTCAGGGCGGGAGCGCCTATCAGCAGTCGCTAGGAATGATATGAGGGCAGTGAGTGACGAGGACTTTTGAGTGGTCGCCTCGCCTTGAAGCGCAGGGCCAGACACGCTATTCAGTGCGCGTCAGCCGCTTTGGGGATGGATATAGCCAGGTCGTTCCGTGCGGGCGTAACAACGTCGCGCAATTGTGGCACTTGAGTTTCTGCGGGCCGGGTGATGAGATCAGGACTATCCAGACTTTTCTGGATGAGACGAAGGGAAGTGAGTCGTTTGTGTGGAGCGCGCCATTGCGCACTCCAGGACTCTTCCGCGTGGATCCCACGCGAGGCGTCACGCTGCGTGCACACGGTGGTGATGTCTACTCGCTTGATGCGACGTTTGAGGAGGTGTTTGCACCGTGAGCACCACTAGCGCTGTTACCGCTGATATTCAACGGCTCGAGCCTGATGCATTGATCGAACTGTTTGAACTCGACTTGCGCAAGCTCGGCGGCGAGGTGATCCGCTTCCATGCGCATCGGCATGCTGGTGTAATCAGCTGGCAGGGGGAAAACTACAATGCGTGGCCACTTCAGATATCGGGGTTAGCGCGTACAGGTGAAGCCTCGCAGCCGGCCCCAACTATCACAGTAGCTAACGCCACGGGTCTGATTTCGCGCCTTTGCCGGCAGTATGCCGATATGGCTGGTGCGAGTGTGCGTCGCAGACGCACACTCGCGCGTTATCTTGACGGGGCGAGCCATGCGGACCCGTCGGCGCAATTGCCGGTCGAACTTTGGTGCATCGAGCAAAAGACGTGTGAGACTGCGCATTCCGTGGAATTTGCGCTAAGTTCGGCTTTAGATCTCGCCGGTCACAAGCTCCCAGCCCGGCAGATTATCGCTTCCGTATGTCAGTGGAAGTACAGGGGAATCGAGTGTGGATACAACGGCTCGCTATACTTCACGCACAACAACGAGCCGACGTCGGACCCTGCGCAGGACCGGTGCGCCCACCGCTTTTCCAGCTGTCGGCTACGTCACCCACCGGCCACGTTGGGAGAGCCGCCAGAGCTTCCGTTCGGCGGTTTTCCTGGTACGGATGCAAATGGATTAATGGTTCAGATCCCGTGATTGACCCGGTTGCGCGTCAGGCAATCGAAGCGCATGCGCTTCGCTGTTTTCCACAGGAGTGCTGTGGGCTCATAGTAGACCGTCGTTTCATCGCGTGTCGGAACGTTGCTGTAAACCCGTTGACTGATTTCGTCATTGCTGCCGCAGATTTTGCTGCGGCTGAAGAGCTCGGCACAATCGAAGCGGTAGTTCATTCGCATCCCGAGCGAAGTGCACTGCCTACCATATCGGACCTGGTCGCCTGCGAGGCTTTCTCCGTTCCGCAGTGGTTCATTCTCAGTGTCGGCCGCCGGCCCGATGGCGCTTGCGTGGATGGCTGGCACCGATTCGGCCCTCCGGATGACGAGGTCCCGCTGATCGGCTGCAAATTTGTGCACGGCTCGACGGACTGCTATGGGCTTGTTCGTCGCTATTACAAGGCGGCGCTGCAGATCGATCTCCCAGACTTCGTACGTCACGAGAAATGGTGGGAAGACGGCAGGTCCAACCTGTATGTCGATCACTATGGCAATGCCGGCTTTCTTGATATGGGCGCTTCGGCTGAGCTACGGGTGGGGGATGTACTGCTATTGCGCATTGCCAGTTCGGTACCCAACCATGCCGCTGTCTATATCGGTGGCGATGAGATATTGCACCACCTTGCAGGACAGTTGTCTCGCCGCGAACCTCTGCCTCGGTACCGCGCTCATGTAACCCACATTCTCAGGCACCGGAATCTGTTCGATGGAGCGTACTAACGAGGTCAGGTTGTATGGGAGCTTGGGCGCGCGGTTCGGACGGCGCCATGCGTTCGTCGCACACACTCCACGAGGGGCGCTCAACGCGCTCATCGCGCTCAAGCCAGGCTTTTCAAAGGAACTCGCGACCAGTCACGAGCGTTCCATACGCTATGCAGTGTTTGTGGGGCGAGACAACCTGACGCAAACCGACCTCGATCAGCTGCTTGGCGACCAACCTGTGCGCATCATTCCAGTGGTAGCAGGCAGTAAGGTAGACGGGTTGTGGCAAACGATCGGCGGAGTAGCGCTGTTCTCTGCCGGCGCTGTCTCGCTATTCTGGTCGAATCCATACGCGTACTACATGATGGGTCTGGGTGCATCGCTGGCGTTGGGCGGTGTCTCACAAATGATTTCGCCGCACATGCCCACGACGAATCACGCTCTTCTGCCGCCGCAGAATACGGCATCGCAAGGCGGGCCGGTGCCGATTCTCTACGGACGTATGCGCATAGGATCAACGTTGATAAGCGCTTGTGTGCAGGCTACGGATGTCAAAGCTACGGAATTGGCTGAGTCGACGGACGACAATCTCGGCCGACACAAAGGCCCCGGAAAAGACAGTCTTCTCAGCAAAACGGAAGTAGAAATTGTTGATCTGATATCCGAGGGTCCGATAGCCGGTCTTTATGACACGAAGGACAATCGGCGAAGTATCTTTTTTGACGGAGTGCCACTAGATAGCCGTAACAAAGAAAAGAACTTCAATGTAAGCAAGGTCGAGTTCCGCAAGGGTGAATGTGGCCAGGAAGCAATAAGCTGGCTGAACGTTGTGTCGAGCGAAACGCCAGTCGGTATGCAACTGCATCACGAGTCGAAGTGGGAACTGATGCTTGCTGAACCGGATGTAGATGAGATAGCGATCAATGTTGAGATCCAGGGCTTGTATCGGAAAGACAAGACCGATGGTGAACAACCGTCAAGGATCGAATGCCAGTTGGATGTGCTCGGTTACGGAGCGAGCGGCCGGGAAAGCAAGTCGTGGAAACCGTTGTCGGTCGTTTTCGACGGCCTATGCCGTCACTCTTATGAGCGCACAATCCAGCTATCTTTGACAGACATGCGTGCAAAACGCTACAAAATTGTCCTAAGACGCCTGACCGGAACTTCGACCGATCACTTTGGCACGGTATTTGTGAAGAGCTATGACAGGCGGCGCAGAGCGCGTCTGCGATATCCGATGAGTGCAGTCGCCGCTTTCAGGATGGACTCTGCTAACGTCCGAAACATGCCGGTGCGCGCCTACGACGTCAAGGGCCTGATCGTAAGCGTACCGAGCAATTACGATGCAGAGGCACGTACTTATTCCGGCGACTGGGACGGCCAGTTCAAGCACGCATGGACGAGTAATCCCGCATGGATATTTTACGATATGTTGCTTAATCGGCGATATGGCGCGGGAAGCTGGATTGATGAATCAAATGTAGACCGCTACGCGCTGTATGCGATAGGCCGGTATTGTGACGAACGTGTTGCTGACGGACGCGGAGGAACGGAACCCCGATTTTCATGCAATTGCTACATCACGTCCCGAACGCACGCGTTCGCGTTGCTGCAACAGCTCGCTAGTGTTTTTCGTGGGATGGCTTACTGGTCAGGAGGCACCGTTATCAGCGTTGCCGACTTGCCGCAGGATCCTACGCATATATACGTACCCGCCAATGTCATTGACGGCGAGTTCAGATATATGGGCAGTTCACTCAAGACGCGATACACGGTTGCCATGGTCAGTTGGCATGACCCGGACAATGAGTACCGTCGGTGTGTTGAAAGCGTCGAAGATGCAGAAGGCGTCGAGCGATATGGCGAAAATAAGGTCGAGGTGGACGCCTTTGGCTGCACCAGCCGCGGTCAAGCTCAGCGTGTCGGGTACTGGTTCTTGCTGACGTCTCGTCTTGAGACAGACACTGTCGTTTTTGGTGTTGGCCTCGATGGGGTGCGGGCACAGCCCGGGCAGATCATCTCTGTGTGCGATCCCGCGCGCTCCTGCGAGTCGACAGGCGGGCGAATCAAACATGGACAGCAGCGGCGCTTGATCCTGGATCGTGCGATCGGAGCAAACACGGCTGGTACGCTCAAAGTCGTGATGCCTGACGGGAGCGTGGAGAGTTACCGCGTAAAGCATGCGGACGGGCCAGTCGTCGAACTTGATCAGCCACTTGCGCAAGAACCCGTTGACAGTGCGGTTTGGCTTTTTGAGGCCGATGATGCCGAAAACCGCTTGTATCGCGTGGCCAGCGTGAGCGAGACGGAAGACGGCACCCGGTTGACTATCACAGCGACTCAGCATGAGCCGGCCAAATTCTCCCGGGTGGACCGTGCCGCCATGATTGATCTGGTTCCGGAACCGGTGCAGCCAGTCGACCCGGTAAAAAATCTTGTGGGTAGTAGTCGCGTGACTCGAAACCCATGGCGGTCTGTTCTGGAGCTGACCTGGGACGGTTTATCCGACGCGGTCGAATACGAAGTCCGCTGGTGCGCGTCGGCCACTTCCAGCTACACGAGCAGGGCGGTGCGCCAACCCAAATTGAGTTTGGATTATCTACAGCCTGGTCGATACACGGTATGCGTCGTTGCGACGCTGCGGGATGGTCGGCGCTCGCAGAAGGCGGAAATTCAGGCGGTGCTCCATGGGCTCGCCTACCCAACTGGCCTCCGTGCCGAAGAGGAAGAAGGCTCGATCCTACTGATATGTGAAGCGGCGGGGCCTGCGCAAGTCTCAGCAGCTGAATACGCGCTTGCCAGTACCGCGGACATCGCCACGTCCCATCGACTATTGAAACAAGGCCGCGCTCCGCTTCGTCACGCCGCATCGCTGAAAGAGCATGGAGGAGGGTATGCCTGGGTGAGGGTAGGCTACATGCTTGATGCGGAAGTGCACTATAGCGAATGGTATCCGCCGGAGACGGGTGCGGGCGTCAGACTGCCGGCTTGCTAAGAGCGCCGGTGATGCGGTGCCATTCATACGCGCCGAAAGCTGGCACAAGAGAACGATACGAGCGCGAGGATAATGCAATGAGACAGGACCTGGCCGCGAGCGCCGTAAAAGGCGCGCCAGTCGCGGGAGGAAACTTCTGGATATGGTTAAACGATCATGACATAAATTGGTGGGTAGCTGTCGCGACACTTGTGTACATCGGTGCCAGTTTTGTACTGGCGTTAAGGAAGGATCGGCGCGAGAGAACTCGAGAAAAGTATCAGCGTACGCCGCTCATAGATGACTAAGGGCGTTGCTTGATGTCGTCAGGATTCACAGTAGTTGTGTTTGTTTTTTGTGTCGTGCCGAAGGACGACAAAGAGATTCGATGCCCATGCTGTTCCGATAGTCAGAAAATATGTCCGACCCCTGAACGACACTCGTTCGACATTAAATAGCCGGTTTCTCTATTGCGCTTTGCTTTGCTACTTGATGAATGAAACCCAAGCCTCACCGAACTTGTCGGGATCCTCCTTCATCTGGCCGTTGATAGATGATCAACGACTTTGACTTCTTAGAAACTAAATGCGTTCGCGAAAAAGTGAATCCCAATCCCACTCGCTTCTACATCGTTAGTCAGTTAAGTAATGAGCAGGTCTTCCGCCAAGGGATACAGATCAGAAGCCCACAGCCGCAGGCTTCTCAGTCCATGCATGGGCACCTTTTCACACTGCTGGGCTCTTGTTTTGCACAAGCGACAGCCGTTTTGGAAGTCGCACAGAATACGGCACGAGCAGTTGCTCTCGCAAGGTCGAGCCCCGTATATCTATACGAAGTCAACGCAGGAAGGGGGGAGTTTTTCAATTTGGCGAGGAACCTGGATGTGTATCTGCTTCGTGAGCGACGTATTCTAGTAGAACCGGAATATCGCTCGTATCTACTCTCGCTTCATCAATTCGTGACGATTTCCCGCTCTTACGATTTCTGGATAACGGACAGCGATATCGCCCCGCCAGACGTACTGTCTGTAGAAATCTTCACTCATAACACACCGAGTATCGGTTATTCCAATTCGAACGCGCGATACCTAGGACTGTCTGCGCCGGACCGACACTATAGGATCCTGCCCCCTCCCCCTGAGGTAAGAAATTTGGATATCTGTTACACGAGGGTTGGGAGCAGCCTTATTCCGACTCGCTTCTTTCCGCCTTGGAACGTTAGGTTAAGCAGAACTCTTTGCGAGCAAGGGCGGATTGATATGCTTTCTGGACGAGCGCTATCCGCGACACTTTTATCTGATTAAACCGAGGAAAAGATATGGATCTCGATCAAAACATTGGCCCCGTCAACGGCTTCTTGCACCATGACTACGTGTTGACTGGAAAAATTAGTGGAGTATTCATGGAGGAGGCTTCTACGACATTCTGCTTTATCGCAATCGAGCAAGGTTCCTGTGAGGAAAGCAAGAGAAATAAGTACCAGAGCAGATACCACATTACCCGTAATTCTGGGTTGGGTAAATTCGCACAGAACGCTATGCTTGCCGGAGTGCCGGTTCGTCTGTACTGCAAATATCCAGACAGAGAGAGCTGGGAATGCGAAGCCGTCGCGATCGAGATCTCCTTTGGCGTTAATACATGGCGGACAGAGCCATGAGGTCAAACATCCCCGTGCGAAGTCCTTACGGCGGTGAACAGGCGCATTTGCCGGCACGTGAGAACCGCCGGAGCGAGAGAAACCCAGATTGCAGGCAACGCGCAGCGTCAGTTGACTACTAGAAAGACCTTGGTTGGTGTCGTCGGGGCCGCAACAGCGGCCCTTCTTTATTGCTTTGTACCGAGGTTCGAAGGTATGGTACACAGAGGCTACGTCGATCCTTCAGGCATTCCGACAAAGTGTTATGGCGATACACGAGACGTCGTCGTCGGTAAGAAATACAGGGACGACGAATGTCGAGCATCTCTTGAAGATCAATTGATTGCACATGCTAAGCCGGTGCTGAAAGTAACGCCAAGCCTACGGGATCATCCGTTTCAGCTCGCCGCTGCCACAAGCTTTGCTTACAACATTGGTGTCGCGAATTATGCCGCGAGCACGACTGCCAGGCGTTTCAACACGGGAGACTGGAAAGGCGCATGTCGTGCAATCAATGAGTCCGACGACGGCAAGCCTCAATGGGTAACTTCTAACGGAAAGATTCTGCCAGGCTTAGTCCGGCGGCGCGCGCAGGAGCGGGCGCTTTGCGAAAAAGGGCTTAGCTGATGGGGTTATACACATGTACGGCAGTTGCAGTGCTAGCGCTTGTGGTTGGCGGCGGCATTGAGCGGCTGTTGGAAGCGCCGAAGTTGGCGTCAGAAAAGCTGGCGCATGCAAAAGACAACGAGCAACACGTGCGCACGCTAAAGGCGGTAGTGGATCGTGAGTTAGGTAGGAAACAGAACGCGATGTTAGAGAAGGCGCTTACGCAGAAGAGACTCGAGGCCCTGGACGTCGCTTTGACCAAGGAGAGGCAGGCCCGTGAGAACATCGATCTTCATTATCGCAATCTTATTTCTGCCGGACGTGAACGGCTGTACGTCCCGGTGCGAAAGCACAAGCCTTCCCTCAATGCTGGAGCTTCCGGCGCCTCCGGCATGGGCAATGGTGCCTCCACCATTGCAGACATCGACCCAGCGGCTGCAAAGCGCATTTTCGAGGTGGCGAGAGACGACGAAATAGAAATTGAGAAACTGAGAGCATTGCAGGGATACATATGCGCCATTCGGCGAGATGCGCCGAATTGTGAGTCCCTGTCGAAACAGGGTACGGGACGCAAGGAGCGCGTCTCGCCATGACCCCCGCGCGTGACGCGGCGCTTATGGACTTCTCGAACTATAATCTGCAGCGACACCATATGTATGGCAAAGCAAAAATGTCGGACGGTAGTTTGACTGACGTGCAGTCCAGTGGGATTCGGGCTGCCAAATTCTATTAGTTGATGAAGAGGTATTCGGACCAATGCGTTTCACAGTAGTGAACGAGATGCTTAAGCATGGTAAAAACACCGCTTAGAAAAGAAAAATATCCATCTAATGGCATAAACCAGAAAATGGTTTGAACACTTGTCAATCTGAATGCCGGTCTTTTGGTAAAACAACGAAGGGGATGTGTGACTTGCAATCTCCGCATGCTGCGAACCTTCGCGACGCGTTGAAAAATGAGGGCCAAGCCTAACCCGTGAAGGAGGACCGGGACAATCTGACGAGTCCTATTTCAAATAATTATGTTCCAGGAGATGATCTAGCTCAGACACCTCACGCGGCCATCCCTCAGATCTCGACCGGCGGCGCGAAGTCCTGCTGTCTGGGTTGGTTGAAGTCTACCGGACGGCTTCGCGGCGGCACGCAAATACTGGTGATGATAAATGGGACGCGGATCAGGGCGCCGCAAGCCGGACGATAATCTTTGCATATTGACTCTTCTTGGGATCGTTCAGTCACGATGGTTAAAGTCAGCAACGACCGGCCGCTTGCGCGCCTGCTGTGTTATCTCGTGGTCGCGCAACTATATGCGCGCGCTGACACTGGCGCGTGGTTGCGCACTGATCACCTTGTCGAATCGGCACGGGGGTGGTGTGCATTCAATCGGGTTAGTCTTTCCTGGCTGGACAGATGCAACGCTGGAGTGACCTCTATAGAGATCGCCTCAAGGCTGAGCCATTATCGCGCGCTGCAGCGCGTTACGCGACTGACTATGTTATTTGCCGGAAGCTGGCAGCTCGATTATGCGTCGCCGATTATTGAGGCGATCCACAGGCTGTGTGAGGCAAGGATACATTTGCGGGAGATTTCGTGAAGGATCCATGCAAAAAGCATGTGATACTGTAGGTCTCTCAGGTTCTGGGACTGCCCTCGGAATGGCCAGAACCACTTTGACCGGACGCATGTGTGTCCAATATTGCCTGACAGATTCCGCGAGCATCCGGTCAATGGCTTCATTGAAACGGACCATTTCCTGGAATGCCGTGGCATCGGCCCGCGACGTTAGTAGGCATCTTTGCAGAACGCTGGCACGCAGGACCCGGTATTCCGCCACAACGTCATTGATTCCGTAGCCATGCGACAGGCGATCGTGTGCATGCAGGTGGGCCGTCTCGTTAAAGCCTGACTTTGACACAGGCCGGTCGCCGTACGACTTGGCAGTTTGCTGCGCGTTCGACTGAGGCTCGCGCATTTCTACTACAGATGTCGCGCGCGGAATCGCGCAACTCGCGCTCGTCGAGACGGCTCTCCGCTCGGCCCCAAAGTCACGAAGGTTGGCTTCAATAAAGTCTGACTGGCTCGGCCGCACGCGAAGGCTGAAGGGACATGCAAATTTTTCGCCATCACGCGTGCTGCCGCAGGAACAAATGATGCCTCATTTCCCCATTCCGATGGACCGAAGCACACTAATCGGATATGGCGCTGTTATCGCACGCCGCCTGCTGGACGGCTCGTACGCTTCCTCGAAAACCGGCGGGCTGTCCGCTGCGGGTACTCGTCATAGACGATTACCGGCCGGGAGCTGAAGCGATCGCTACATCGCTTTCCATCGGCGCGCCGCATTGAGAATTTGCAGGTTGCGATCGAGTTACATCCGGGGAAAAGTAGCGCGCGGGAGAATGATTGAGCCAGGTGCAACGGACCTTGAAACGTCTGGCCCGACTCCGAACAAATGGCCAAGAACTCGCGCCGTGGGTCGTTCGGTGCCCGATCTATGGCGACGCGAGTCTGGACGTTGTTCAAAACCTCTACGTAAGTCTCTGATTTTATTGGAAGGGGACAAGCCGCATTTGCCCCGTTCTGAGGTGCTAAAAAGCCAGCTAACTGCCGGATACAGGGCTTAATTCCGGGCGGCGTTAACAATACACACAAATACACAAAAATCTTGCGCGTTCGTACTTTGTGTGTATAATTACACACAAGACATGCGGAGGCCCGATGAATTCATCAAAGCTAATCCGGATGCTCGAAGAGGATGGCTGGCAGTTGGTCAGAACGACTGGCAGTCATCATCACTTTAAACACCCCGAAAAGAAGGGCCTTGTGACGGTACCACACCCGAAGAAGGACCTGCCAATTGGGACAACGTCGAGCGTCCTGAAGGCCGCCGGTTTGAAATGACCGGCGGTTTTTTCCGGCACAGGGCGCATTTGGGTATTAGTAAACACCACAGAGGATCAGTATGGAGTTTCCCATCGCAATCCATAAGGACGATGGGAGCGTCTATGGAGTGACTGTTCCGGATATTCCGGGCGTCCATTCTTGGGGCGACACCATCGATGATGCAATCCGCAATGCAAAGGAAGCAATTGTTGGTCACGTTTCAACTTTGTCCGAGCTTGGTGAAGATGTCGGGTTCACCTGTTCGACAGTGGAAGAACTGGCTAACACTGACGAGTACAAAGGAGCGATCTGGGCGTTGGTAGACGTAGATCTGACGAAGCTTGACTCGAAACCCGAGCGGATCAACGTCAGCTTGCCGCGCTTTGTGCTCACGAAGATCGACGCCTATGTGGAATCGCGCCACGAGACCAGGAGTGGTTTTCTCGCGCGGGCCGCATTAGAGGCGTTGGCACATAACTGACACGGGTATTCGCAATTCGCTGTACCGAAGCAGAATCTCTCACATAAGAAAATCTTAAAGTTTGCCCGCTTCTGAGCGGGCTTTTTTTTGTCCTGGCTTGCTGCCAGACCCGTCTAATATCCAAGCGAGGAAGTACGCTGTGAGCGGTATTTCACCATTTACTTTTTAGGCTGGGACTAGACAGCTTCCGACCGCTGTCAAGCTGTTCTCGCGTCCTTGGCGAGTGAAACCCCGCACGCGGTGCAGTGGACGCTTACGCCCCGAGCGCTCAAATCGGGTTAATTGGCGCCATTGACTTTCATACTGCGCTTACGTTGTGCCTACTCGGGCGCGGTTTCCGTCTCCTTTCCGGTCCAACTGATGCTGGACACTCCCTTTTCCATGCTGATGCGGCTTGCTATCAGTTCCAGCTTCGCCTGGTCTTTAGGATGCATGCGCACAGTCGCGGTGACCTCTGTGCACGGTGGGTCGCCCGGGACATCTTGGCTGATCAGGCTCTGAAACGAGAGCGGCTGTGAATACATCGAGTTCGACAGCAGAGTACGAATATGGACTTCGTCCTGTTCACGGCATATGACCGTCAGCAGATATTCGCGTACCAAGTCCGCACCCGACACAGGCGTCGCGTTAATCGCGCGGCTGACTTCTCGCAGCAGAGTATTGGTTATCAGCACGAGTCCGGTTCCCGCGATCGCCGGACCGAAGTGTCCCGAGCCGCACAGCACGCCGACGGCGGCGGCGCACCACAGGGTCGCCGCTGTATTGATGCCTTGGATCGAGCCTTTGTCGCGCATGATGACGCCGCCACCCAGGAAGCCGACGCCGGATACGACGTAGGCTGCGATCTGCGTGACGCCAGCAGTCCCGTTGCCCGTTAGCACGCCGAGCGTGACGAACAGGCACGCGCCACTGGTGACCAGCGTGATGGTGCGCAATCCGGCGGTGCGCTGGCGCATCTGCCGCTCGATACCGATGGCGACACCACAGGCGAAGGCGGCGAGCAGCCGCCAGATGAAGTCGGCAGTCATGTGTGTTCGGAATGTTGGAAGTCTCGCCTCCGTGAGTGGGGAGGGCCTTCGGTTGCAAACGTGAGTTGAGGCTCCGCAGTTGGTCGAGAGGTCGCCTGCGCCCAGCGTTACGCAACTGGCGGATTTGCGACGGCGCAGTGGCGGCAATCACCGCTGTCGGGCGCGTCATCGGCGGCGACAGTGGTCGACGCTATGCACAGGTCATGGGTGACGTATGGCCCTACGGTGTAACTTTCAGCGTCGGCATTTCGGCTCCCTGTTTGTGCCGCAAACATATGTGGTAATCCACGCCTCGGGCTGTGCGACGGTCACACGCGAACGCAAGCAGCCGCGAACCAACGATCGCGGTGCAGTGCCATGCGAAAGCGCGAATTCGCAGCCCGAAATGGCGCAAATCAGGGTGCACGAGAGAGGTGTTGCGACGGCGCGCACCGCCTGCCTGGTGGCAGACGGCGGCGCAGGGAAGGGCGCGGGACGTCCTGCCGGTCAGGCAGTCAAGCTGTTCGAAGAACGATTACTGTAGGTGTCCACGGTCCAGCCCAGTTGTGAAGACGACAGATTCTAGTCGCGTCGCGAAACCTGAGTCAACACGGTTCGCTAAGCACAACCAATATCAAGCCACGACTTCCAGGATTGTTCAGCTACGCCTCTAGCGACGGTCGCATGCCAAATTCACGACGTGTACGTGAGCCCTTCCTGCGGCACCATGTCGCTCTGGTGTGTTCAAAACCCCCCAGTAAGTAATTGATTTTACTAGGGCAGCACGGGGCATTTTTATACCCTTCCTGGATAGGTGATACGCGTCGTAAGTGATTGATTTGACGATGATGTCAGTTGCAGACTTGTGTCTAACACTTCGACACCCGCCGCCAACTGGTCACGCTGCGCGGCGCGCCTGTGCAGTTGTCAGGCACGCAGTACCGGCTGGCGTCGCTGTTCTTTTCGAACATCGGCCGCGTGCTGTCGCGCGATCACATCTTTGCGATGGTCTGGGGCCGCGAGTTCCGCGAGGTGACGCGCACGATCGACAGCCACGTGTCGCGCCTGCGCATGCTGCTGGAGATCGAGCCGCACAACGATTTCCGTCTGCAGCCCGTGTACAAGAGCGGCTATCGGCTGCTGCATCTGCGCGTGAACGACACCGCCGCTGTGCCACATGCAGAGGCGGCCTGAGCGGAGTAGAGCGGAGTTGAGCGGAGTTGAGCGGTTCTGGCGGCGGCTTCCTGTGCAAGGAAGCCGCCGCTTTCTTTTGTTTCCCGCGTTCGTGCTTACAGCTTCGGCAGAGTCGGACGCGCTTCGATCGCGCGGCGGATCAGCGTTTCGACGGCCTTGCGCTCGTCGCCGGCGAGCGGCAGCCGCGGCGGACGCACGGGCTCCGTGCCAAGGCCGACAATCGCTTCCGCCAGCTTGATGTTCTGCACGAGCTTCGCCGATACATCGAGCGCCAGCAACGGCGCGAACCAGCGATAGATCGCGCGCGCTTCTTCCAGCCGTCCCGCCTTCAGCAACTTGTAGATCGCGACCGTCTCGTGCGGGAACGCGCACACCAGCCCCGCGACCCAGCCATGCGCGCCCATCAGGATCGCTTCCATCGCCAGATTGTCGACGCCGCACAGAATTGCATAGCGGTCGCCGACTTCGTTGATGAGATCGGTCACGCGCCGCACGTCGCCGCACGATTCCTTGATCGCGACGATCTTCTTCTCGTCGGCGATCTCGGCGAACATCTCCGGCGTCATGTCGACGCCGTACGCGAGCGGATTGTTGTAGATCATCAGCGGCAGCGGGCTGGCGTCGGCGACCATGCGGAAGTGGTTCAGCGTCTCGCGGCGGTCCGACAGATAGCGCAGGCCTGGCAGCACCATATAGCCCGCGGCGCCGCGCTTCGCGCCCGCTTCGGCCTGGCGGCAGCCGTCGAGCGTGCTGTTTTCGGCGATCGTCAGCAGCACGGGCACGCGGCCGCGCGAGGCTTCGACGGCCACGTCGAGCACCTGCAGCTTTTCATCGAGGGAAAGCGTGGACGCCTCGCCAAGCGAGCCGCACACGATGATCCCGTCGACACCCGCGTCGATCTGCGCCTCGATATTCTTGCCGGTCCATGCGCGGTCTATGCTGAAATCCGCGTTGAACTTGGTGGTGACTGCGGGCAATACGCCTTCCCAGATATGCGTCACGACTGCTCTCCTGAAAGTGATGAGTCGAGTGCAGTGTAAGCAGGGAATATTCGGATGTCTTGCGCGAATCGCGCGTTCCGCGTGACGATTTCGGCATAGCGGCTGTGCGAGGGGAATCCCTGATTTACGATGCTTTCGGCGTTTCGTGCTCGCGTTGCCCTTCATTCAACCGCCGAACGCGGCGGAACCGTTAGCCTACCCGCGCTCGACGCGGCCACGCTCTGCCTGCTCGATGACCCCACCGGCCGCAACCCGGATGCAGGCCGCATCCGCGTTCTTCAGGCTATGCTGAAATCGTCACAATCCACGCGCAGCCGCTTCAAGACTGCGCGCCGCCGCGTTTCTACCATGAGTGCCATGAAAACCTTGAACGTCATCGATTCGCACACGGGCGGTGAACCGACCCGCCTCGTGGTGTCCGGCGGCCCCGACCTCGGCGGCGGCACGCTCGCGCAACGGCTCGACGTGTTTCGTGCGCGCTTCGACGACTGGCGCGCGGGCATCGTCACCGAGCCGCGCGGCTCGGATGTGGTGGTCGGCGCGCTGTTGTGCGAACCGGATCGCAAGGAATGCGCGGCAGGCGTGATCTTCTTCAACAACGTCGGCTACCTGGGCATGTGCGGACACGGCACGATCGGCCTCGTGGTGTCGCTGGCGCATATGGGACGCATCGGGCCGGGCCGGCATCTGATCGACACGCCCGTTGGCATCGTCGAGGCGACGCTCAACGCCGATCTCAGCGTGTCGGTGCGCAACGTGCCCGCGTACCGGTATCGCAAGGACGTGAGCGTCGATGTGCCCGGCTTCGGTCAGCTGACGGGCGATATCGCGTGGGGCGGCAACTGGTTCTTTCTCGTCGCGGACCATGGCCGCACGCTGGACGCGTCGAACATTCCCGAACTCACGCAGTTCAGTTCGACGATCCGCGACGCGCTGATCGCAGCGGACATCACGGGCGCGAACGGCGCGCTGATCGACCACATCGAACTGTTCGGGCCGGGCTCGCGAGAAGGCATCGACAGCCGCAGCTTCGTGCTGTGTCCCGGCAACGCGTACGACCGCTCGCCGTGCGGCACGGGCACGAGCGCGAAGGTCGCGTGTCTCGCCGCCGACGGCAAGCTCGCAGCGGGAACGGTGTGGCGGCAGGAGAGCATCATCGGCAGCGTGTTCGACGCGAGCTATGCGGAAGGCGGCACGCAGGACGGCGTGGCGACCGTCATTCCGACCATCACCGGGCACGCGCACATCATGGCCGAGAGCCGCCTTTGCTTCGACGAACGCGATCCGTTCGCGTGGGGCATCCGCACGGTATGACGGCGGATGTCGTGATCGTCGGCGCGGGTATCGTCGGCGCGGCGTGCGCGGCGGAACTCGCCGCGCGTGGGTTGCGCGTGACGGTGCTCGACGCGCAGGGTATTGGCGGCGGCGCGACGGCGGCGGGCATGGGGCATATCGTCGTGATGAACGACTCGCCGGCGGAGTTCGCGTTGAGCCGTTATTCGCGGGACTTGTGGCTGGCGCTTGCCCCGCAGTTGCGAACCCGCGATGCGTTCGCGCGCTGCGGCACGCTATGGGTCGCAGCCGACGCCGAAGAACTCGACGCCGCGCGCGAGATGCACGCTGCCTTCGCCGCGCAGGACGTCGCGGCGCAACTTTTAGACGAACGCGCCTTGTACGATTGCGAGCCGTCGCTCGCGCCGGGCATGGCGGGCGGCTTGCTCATCGGGCATGACAGCATCGTCTATGCGCCGTCCGCTGCGCAATGGCTGCTCACGCAATCGCCGGGCGCTGCGCGCATCGACGTGAGGCTGCATGCGCAAGCCGTGGCCGTCGATGCGCAGCACGTCACACTGTCGAATGGCGAGCGTGTCGGCGGCGCGCACATCGTCGTCGCGAATGGACTGCAGGCGCGCGAACTCGTGCGCGGCTTGCCTTTGCAGCCTAAAAAAGGCCACTTGCTGATCACCGACCGCTACCCTGGTTTCATCCGCCATCAACTGCTCGAACTCGGTTATATCAAGAGCGCTCATCACGCGACAGGAACATCCGTCGCGTTCAACGTGCAACCGCGCCCGACGGGACAACTGCTGATCGGCTCGTCGCGCCAGTTCGACACCACCGATGCTGCCGTCGAAATGCCCGTGCTCGCGCAGATGCTGCAACGCGCGGCGCGTTATCTGCCCGAGTTGCCGACGCTCAACGGCATTCGCGCATGGACGGGCTTTCGCGCGGCATCGCCGGATGGCATGCCGTTGATTGGCCCAGCAGGCAGCGCGGCGCCTGGCGTGTGGCTCGCGGTCGGCCATGAAGGACTGGGCGTGACGACGTCGCTGGGGACCGCGCAGTTGCTCGCCGCGCAGATCACCCGGACAGCGTCTGTCATTGCCGTCGATCCGTTTCTGCCTGCGCGTTTCGAGTTTGGGGCATGTCATGTCTGAAGCGGTTCTTCCACGCGTTCGCCTGACGATCGACGGCCAGCCTGTCGAGATCGAGCAGGGCGCCACCATCGCCGCTGCGCTGGCAGTGTGCGGCGGGAGCGCGTACGGCACGCGTGCGTCCATCACTGGCGAGCCGCGTGCGCCGATGTGCGGCATGGGCGTGTGCCAGGAATGCCGCGTGACGGTCGATGGACGCATGCATGTGCTCGCCTGTCAGACCGTGTGCCGCGACGGCCAGATCGTGCAAACGACGAGGCCGCGATGAACGGCCAACACTTCGATGTCGTCGTCGTCGGGGCGGGGCCGGCGGGTCTCGCGGCCGCTTGCGAGGCGGCGAAAGGGGGCGCTCGCGTCGCCATGCTCGACGACAATCCTCGTGCGGGCGGTCAGGTATGGCGCAATGGCCCCGCGCATCCGCCATCGGATGAATTGGCTGCGCTTCTGCATGAGATCCAGACGAAGGGCAACGTGACGCTCACGTCTGCGACACGCGTTATTGCGCCGCTCGACAAAGGGCGTCTGCTGGTCGAGTCAGCGGAACCGGGCGGCGCGTGCATTGGCTACGACCGCCTGATTCTCGCCACGGGCGCGCGTGAGCTGCTGTTGCCGTTCGACGGCTGGACGTTGCCCGGTGTAACGGGCGCGGGCGGCTTGCAGGCGTTGATCAAGGGCGGCGTGCCTGTGCGCGGCGAGCGCATCGTGATCGCGGGCAGCGGTCCGTTGCTGCTCGCGTCGCTCGCGACCGCGCGTGCCGCGGGCGCGCGGGTCGTGGCCGTGGTCGAGCAGGCGTCGTTGGCGTCGGTGGCGCGCTTCGGCGTGTCGCTTGCGGCAACGCCCGCGAAGCTCGCGCAGGCGTTTCAACTGACGCGCGGCTTTGCAGGACTCCGTTATCTGACATCGAGCGTAGTGCGCGCGGCACAGGGTAGTGGACGCGTCGAGCACGCGATCGTCGAACGCGCGGGTGGACGCAGGGAGACGATCGATTGCGACCGCATCGCTTGTGGCTACGGCCTCGTACCGAATACGACACTCGCGCGCGCGTTGGGCTGCGCAACGCGCGCCGACGGTGCAATCGCTATCGACGAAGCGCAGCGCACGTCCGTCGCTAACGTCTTCGCAGCGGGCGAGTGTGTGGGCGTCGGCGGGATGGAGCTTGCGCGGGTAGAGGGGCGGATTGCGGGCCTTGCCGCCGTGGGCGTCGAGCAGGGCGACTGCGTCGTGCAACTGCAACGGGAACGCGCGCGCTGGCAGCGTTTCGCGGCGCGCGTCGAGTCGGCATTCGCGTTGCGCGACCACGCGCGCCAACTGCCCGCCGACGATACCTTGCTCTGCCGTTGCGAAGACGTATCGGTCGGCGAGGTCCGCGCGCATGCAAGCTGGCGCGACGCGAAGCTGCATACGCGTTGTGGAATGGGCGCGTGCCAGGGGCGCATCTGCGGCGGTGCGGTGGAGGCGTTGTTTGGCTGGGATGTGACGCAGATTCGGCCGCCTGTCCACCCGGCTCAAATCGCCACGCTGATGCTTGCAGCCGATGAGGATACGGCCGGGCGTTGACCCGCCGGTCCGCGAGAAAGATAACAGGACCCGCGCATCTGACGCACTCACGCAGTTTTATTTCACCCGCCACGCGCCGCCCTATAATCGATCAGCCCCGCGAAACGCGCGCCGCGGCAATCTTCACGTCCTCGCAGCCCATGCACGGAACCCTCACGATGAATACGTTCGCTTCTACGCTCGACGCGCTCGATTCGGGTGAGGCGTCGCTGGCCGGGATGCTTTCGCATTTCGCGCTGCTCGAGCCCGTCTTCGACGCGATGCCCGATATCGTGTTCTTCGTGAAGGACGCGCAGGCGCGCTACGCGCTCGTCAATCGGACGCTGGTGTCGCGCTGCGGATTCAAGGAGAAGGAAAAGCTGCTTGGCAAGACGGCGGAAGACGTGTTTCCGAGCCGCTTCGGCCGCATCTACACCGCGCAGGACAAGGCGGTGATTCACGTCGGCAATCAGATGGTCGATCAGCTCGAACTGCATCTGTATCCGGGCCGGCAGCCCGGCTGGTGCCTGACCTGCAAGCAGCCGTTGCGCGACGCGGCGGGGCGCGTGGTCGGGCTGGCGGGCATTTCACGCGATCTGCGTGCCGATGAAAGCAGCCACCCGGCTTATAGCAGGCTCGCGACGGTCGTGCAGTATCTGCAAGAGAACTATGTGCAGCCGCTCAACCTCAAGCAGCTTGCCGCGATGGCCGATATGTCGGTTGCGCAGCTCGAACGGTATTTTCACAAGGTGTTTCATCTGACGCCGCGCCAGGTGTTGCTGAAGACCCGGCTCGATGCGGCGACGGCGCTACTCGTATCGCACGACAAGGTCACCGATGTCGCCGCGCTGTGCGGCTATACGGATCACAGCGCGTTCACGCGGCAGTTCAAGGCCACCGTTGGCGTGACGCCGACCGAATACCGGATGCTGTTGCACGGCACCTCGCGCAACTAACTGTCAATCCCGCCCGGCGACGTCGAACAAAAGCAAACCAGCGATTAGCCGCACCTGCGGTCAGAAGCCAGTCGAAAACAATCAAACATCAGCAGCCAGAGAACGATGCCCGCCCGCCGCGCAAAGCTTCGCTATTACGTGTACGTGGTCGCGCTCGACGATACGGTCTGGAACGAGGCACGCTTTCGACGCGCGAATCCCGACTACCGGTTCGAACGGCCGTGCGTGTATGTGGGTATGACCGGGCTGGATCCGGACTTGCGCTTCGACCGGCACAAAGCGGGCATACAGTCGAATCGCTATGTGCGCGACTATGGTTTGCGGCTGATGCCGGAACTATACGAAGTCTTCAATCCGCTGCCGTATGACGGTGCACGCGACATGGAAGTCGAACTGGCGATCGGCTTGCGGGAAGCGGGGTATGGCGTGTGGCAGGCGTAATGTCGAGCGCGAGATGCGACAAAGCGCGCGAAGTGTTCGGCTTATTTACTGACGCCGAGTCCGCGCAGGATCGCGTTGCCTTCGGGCGTCAGGCGAATGTGGGATTCGCCTGCATCCGAGCCGATGGTTTCGACGAGCCCGGCTTCCTGCAGTGTCGGAATCTCCGGCTTGGCGAACGCAGCCATGGGCGCGTGCAGCAACAGCAGCAGCGTCGCGAGTTCATGCGGGCTGAGGAGCCGGCGGAGAATGGTCGTCTTTTTAGGCGGCGCTGCTTTCGCGGCGGCGGCTTGCGCGGGTGCGGCCGGAGTGTCGGTCGCGATGCGCTTCGTCGGGTCGTTGCGGTCTTTGTAGTAATCCATCCTGGCACCTGGGTGGAACGCGGGTCAGTGTGAAGGACGAATACTGGCAGCGCAGACTTAAACGATTCTTAAACCATCCGCCTTCGAGGGGCGGATAAGTTGTTACATCCAGTTACGCCGCCGCGCTCGCGAGCGGCCTCAAGGCGCGCATTCTTTGCTCGCGCTTTCGATCCACAGGTTCGACGTATTGCGTTTTCCCGCGTAGTAGCGGAACGTCGTGGCGCCGTTGTCGGCGCGGATCTTGACGATGTTGGACTCGCCGAAATCGAGCATCTGGCCTTGCGGGATGGGGGTGGCCTTGACGGGCGTGTCGTGCTTTGCCGCGGCCTGGGTCATGCACTGGATGACGTCGTTGACGGGGCGATTCGTCATGTTGTCTTTCATCGGATCGCCGGCATCCGGGTTGTGAGAGGCCTGATATTGCGCGCAGGCGGCGAGCAGCAACGGGATGGACAGGGTGACGGCTAGCTTCTTCATGAGTCTCCTTCTGGTTGGCGGTGGGCGCCGCGCGAGGCGTCGGATGATGGACGTGCTCGTCGATGCGGAACCGCAAAACGTTCGGGAAATTATATCGGTGCAAGCGGTGTGCCTGATTTTTTGCAGGCAGTCGATGGGGGTTCTTTTGCCGCCGGCGGTTTGGGTGGGTATTTTTTTAATATCCGAATAGTACTAACTGGATGGTATGAATGTAGTTAAACGCCAAAGACCAGGATTGTGATGAGGTGGGTGTTGGGCAAGCGGTTTGGTTTTTTGGCTTTTGCGCTGCATCCGCGGTTTGCTTCTGGTTCGCAAGTGTTGCCCCTGTGCGGGGCGGCACCTACTTGTGGGTTGTCTGCGACGCTGGTGGGTTTGCTTTGGCTTTGCGCTGGCGTCCGCGTGATGTTATTGGTTTGCTAGCGTTGCCCCTGTGCGGGGCGGCACCTACTTTTCTTTGCCGCCGCAAAGAAAAGTAGGCAAAAGAAAGCGGC
>Ga0065165_1000565_pt1 | contig 55180 bp, 46 predicted proteins | sample AraplaMF_Cvi_mMF_FD_63813 | JGI IMG/M metagenome (GOLD analysis project Ga0065165, IMG submission 63813) | Arabidopsis root microbial communities from the University of North Carolina, USA - plate scrape MF_Cvi_mMF (version 2) (version 3) | ecosystem: Host-associated > Plants > Roots >...
CGCGAAGCTTCGCGATCACCTGGTCGAGTGCCGGCAGCAGCACATCCTGACGGGCGTCGCGCAACATCAGCGAATAGGCGAGGTTGTTGATGTCCTCGCTGGTGCAGGCGAAGTGCACGAACTCCTTGGCCTGGGCCAGGGAGGGATCGCTGCCGATTTTCTCCTTGATGAAGTACTCCACCGCCTTGACGTCGTGATTGGTGGTCGCCTCGATGGCCTTGATGCGTTCGCCGTCATCCTCCGAGAAGTCGTTGGCGATGGCCAGCAGGCGCGTCACTGCCTCTGCGGAGAACGCGGGCAGTTCCACGATGCCCGGCTGCGCGCCCAGCGCCAGCAACCAGTGGATCTCCACGTGCACGCGCCGGTGCATGAGGCCAAACTCGCTGAAGATGGGGCGCAGCGGCTCGGCTTTGGCGGCGTAACGGCCGTCCAGCGGCGAGAGGGCGGTCAGCGAGGCGTGGGACATGAGGGCGTTCCTGGAGATGGGGCGGGTGCAGCCATCCATTATAGGGCAGCGCCCGGCCACGTCCCTCGGTTCGGCGAAAACTGGCATGGCGGCGAGCCGTGGGCCGGCAGCAAGCCTCGCCGCAGCCCCTATAGAGTGCGCGGGCTCGGCCTTGCGCCGGCACGTCCACCGAGCCCGATGCGTCCCCGGCCGCGATATCCCTGCGCGGCCGCCAATGGACGCACGACCGAACCGCACCAGGGAAAGGAGCATGCAACGAATGGACCCGTCCTACACCGCCCGCTTGGGACTTCTGGCCGCATTGATGGCGACAACGGCATGGCCGGCGCATCCCGCGTTCGCGCAGATCCCCGTCGTCCCTCACGAGGACAAAGACGCTCCGAGCGCTCTACCCAGCGTGGAAGCGGGAGAGAAACTCCCTTGGCAGCCGGGTACCGCACTGGCGGTGTCGCCGTTCGAACTGACCTTCACGACACCGGACGACGCGCATGCCTACTGGAACATGGCGGCGCGCGCATACGCGGTCCCGGCCCCCGATGCCCGCTCGGTCGCGAAAGCCTTCCTTCGCGAGCGGCTCGGTGTGGACGGCGACAGCTATGTCGTCGCGCACTTCGCCTCGCCGCGAACTCGCCTCCTCGGTCAGCCCGATCACAGGATGACGCTTACCGATGCCTTGATGGAGGCTTTCCCGGAGCACTCCCGTTACACGTTTTTTGCCGGGGCGTCGGACACCGTCGGTGGCGTGACCTTTGGAGGGAGGGCGAGTCCGGGCCTGTTCTCGCTGGTAGGCGATCTGATCCACGGCAAAGATGTGCGGGAGTGTTTTACGAATATCGGCCGCGTCCTGTGGAGCCGGACGGGGCCCGGTTACCTCTACAACACATTTTTCGCCAACGGGAACGTCGTCGATACGGTGGGCGAGGACGCGCGAGCGCTTGACGAGGCATTCGGCGTTTTCGCCGCGCGAGGGAACTTCAAGGAAGCCACCGGACTGCGGCTTTCGCACATCGTCGACGCGTTCAAGGAGGAGGGTGCCTTCTCCGAGCTTCCCTATGTCAAGCGGCTGGACCGCGAGTTGAACGCGTACTGGGATACCGTGCGCGCCGACTGGCCCATGCTCGCCCGTTACCGGTTCGTCCAGCAGGCTCGCCGGGCGCGCATGACGGGAACGTTGACGCAGACTGCCTATGCGCTCGTCATGCGCGGCGGCGCCCCGCACGTGCCGCTGGATGGCCCCATCACCCTTGCACAACTCCGCGACGCGAGCCCGTCGGCAGCGCCCGTGCTCATGCGACGCTTCGACATCAACGGCTACTTTGCCAGCAACCTCGTTCGCTTCCTCGACAAGGACGGCAGCGAGGTGCTTTACCTTCCGGGCGCCGACTCGCCGTTCGTTGCCTTTGCGTCGGAAGGCGATCTCCGTCTCTGGGTGCTGGCGCAAGCGAAAGACCCGGGCAAGCTGGAGGCGCTGCTTGCGCGCTTCTCGGTCTACGACGGCCAGGATGGGTCGTTCTGGACCGGGGTGGAGCACGCCTTGGACAAGCTCGCCTCGGGCAAATGGAGAGCCGACGCTGGCTCGATCGATCATGCCGGCGCGGTCATTGCCGGCGACGTCTTCGCAGATATGGCGACGCAGACGGAGAGGCGGTGGCACGACGACGCCAGGATGAAAGTCAGCACCGCGTGGGAAGCCTGGCGCACCACGATCAATCGCACCACCATACTGCTGGGCCCGCTGGGCTATGTACCGGCGCTGGCGATTCCCATGCAGGCGGGCACCGGCCTCATCAGTCTGGGGACCGGCATCGATCAGAGTGTGCGCGGGCGAACGGAACAGGCAAGGCGTAACGGCGTCGAGCAGACCGTGATGGCCGTTGTGGGCAATCTGCCTCTTGGCGCCGGCTTTGGCGGCTTGCGCACGCCCGAGGCCACCGGCGCGGGCGCGAAGTCGGCGTTCGTCGCGCCCCGCAGAGTGAATGGCCGGATCGGCTACCTGATGGGGCCGACCAGGCCCGTCCGCATCTTGCCGACGTTGCACGAGAACGCTGCCTATCCTCGTCTGGACCCGGTGGCCGAGGCGGGCCCCCCCACCACGGCGCGGGGCTGGGAAAAATTCCTGACCGACGCCGGTTACACCGTACTGGCAGTACCGGCCAACCATGCAAACAGGGTGGCGGCCGTCATCAATCTGAAGAAGGAGGAGATCGCCGCGCGGCAGGCCGAACTGGTTGAGGTGAGCGACAGCGCGCCGTCGCGGAATTCGCTCGGCTACCTCACCTCGACCGACTTCCCCTTCCTTTACCGAGTGGACTCCCGATCGCCGCAGCAGCTCCTGGCACAGGGAGGATTCGGCCCATCCAGGAATTTCATCGACGTGTATCCGTTATTGCCCGGTGCGCCGACGATTGCCAGCGATTCCATGGATGCAAGCACGGCCATCCTGAATTCGTGGGCGAGCGATCCCGCAAACAGCCACCTCGGCGCGTTCTACCAGTACGTGGTGCGTACCGAGGGCCGGGAGGTCGCGTCGGTAGCGGAAAACGCCATTCCCGGGGTGGATTTAGCCATGAGCGAGGTTCATTTTCCTTCGGACATCGGCCATGAGGACATCTATGTCGTGGATTCCACCGACGCGAATCATGCGAAGGCGATCAGCGAGATCATCCAATCGGAGCATGTATCGACGCCGTACGGCGTTCCCCTGGAGGCGCTGGTCGAGTACATGGCAGGCCGTCTCGACATCCAGGCGCCGAACCGGTACTCGGAGCATTATCTCGACGCCAACCTGGTCTCCGTGCCTGGACGGGTGCCGGGCGCGGCATCGGACGAAGGTACGGCTTCGACCAGCAGGTCCCCATCGCCAGGCCGATGAGCCGTCCCGGGTGCGGTCGCCATCGATACGACCGCACCCGGCGTTCGGATGCATGTACCTGTAAATGCGCGTCCCATGGCCTTACCTTAGGAACACCCAAACAAGCCCTTATCCGGAGTCCGCACATGAGCAAGTTCCGTACCGAACGCGACAGCATGGGCGAGTTGAAAGTGCCCGCCAAGGCACTCTATGGGGCCCAGACGCAGCGTGCCGTGGAGAACTTCCCCGTGTCGGGACTCACGATGCCGCGCGAGTTCATCCGGGCACTGGGCCTGATCAAGTCGGCCGCGGCGCAGGCCAATGTGACGCTGGGGCATCTCGACAAGGCCTCCGCCAGGGCGATCCGCGATGCCGCGGCCCGGGTCGCTGCCGGCGAGGTGGACGAGCACTTCCCCATCGACGTCTTCCAGACCGGATCGGGCACCAGCTCCAACATGAATGCGAACGAGGTGATCGCGCACCTCGCGGCGGCAAGCGGCCGCCAGGTGCACCCCAACGATCACGTGAATGCCGGACAGAGTTCCAATGACGTGATCCCCACCGCGATCCTGGTGAGCGCCACACTGGCGACGAGCGAAAAGCTGCTTCCGGCCTTGAAGCACCTGCGCAAGACCATCGATGGGCGGGCGAAGGAACTGAAGAAAGTGGTGAAGACGGGACGCACCCACCTGATGGACGCGATGCCCATCACATTCGGGCAGGAGTTGTCTGGATGGTCGGCGCAGATCGCCGACGCTGCCGAGCGCATCGGCGACACGCTGAAGCGAACCCGCCGTCTGCCGCAGGGCGGCAGTGCCGTGGGTACCGGGATCAATGCCGATCCGAAGTTCGGACCGGCCGTGGCCGCCGAGCTGACGAAGCTAACTGGCGTGAGCTTCGAGTCGGCCGCCAACTACTTCGCCGGGATGGCCGCCCAGGATGCGCCGGTCGAGCTTTCGGGCCAGCTTCGCGCGCTGGCCGTGGCGATCATGAAGATCGCGAACGACCTTCGCTGGATGAACTCCGGGCCGCTTGCCGGCCTCGGCGAGATCGAGCTGCCGGCGCTGCAGCCGGGATCGTCGATCATGCCGGGGAAGGTCAACCCGGTGATACCGGAAGCGGCGGCGATGGTCGCGGCACAGGTCATCGGTAACGACGCCACGATCGCCATCGCTGGTCAGTCGGGAAACTTTCAGCTCAATGTCATGCTGCCGGTGATCGCGTACAACCTGCTGCAGTCCATCGAGATACTCGCCCATGTCGCGACACTGCTCGCCGACAAGGCGATCGCAGGGTTCAAGGTGAACGAGGAACACATCCGCGAAGCGCTCGACAAGAATCCGATTCTGGTCACCGCGCTCAATCCCGTCATCGGCTACGAGAAGGGCGCCGCCACGGCGAAGCAGGCCTACAAGGAAAAGCGTCCGATCATGGACGTGGCGCTGGAAACCACGGGTCTCTCGAAGGTGGAGCTGGCCAGGCTGCTTGATCCGGCCGCCTTGACCAAGGGCGGTATCCACGGTGGCGGTGGCGGTGGCGGCGGTTGACCGTCACCCGCTCGTTATCCCGGCGAATGCCGCGATCCACGGCCTCGGCACACGTCCTGCGCGCGGCGGCCTGCGCGCGGCGGTGGATTCCCGCCTTCGCGGGAATGACGGGTAGGTTGGATCGTCGTTCCCGCGAAGGCGGGAACCCAGCGACTTGAGCCCTCATAGCACGCAGGCCGGATGCCGATCTGGCAGCACCGGCTCCGCCCGTACGGCCGGCCGGTCGTAAGGGACATAACTGCTCCAGTACCAGGGGAAGCAAGTCTTTCCCAGGATGTCGTCGAGCAGGTACGCGAAGATCGACTCGCCGTTCGAACTGTTGCTCATCATCAGCACGCAGGTCTTCGAACGCTCCAGGCACACGAAGAGGTTGTTGGTACCGTCGTCGTGTCCTTCCTTGAAGAACGCCGGGCCGCGCGGCGATGCGAACGTGCCCACGCCCATGGCGTAACCCAGTGAAATCGAATCGTTGTCCTTTGAGTCGGCGAGCCCGATGGTGGGAAACTGGCGCACCGAATGGATCTTCACCACCGGCTTGAGCCAGGTGCGATACGTGGCGGGCTTCAGTCCGTCACCGCGCGACATGGCCGCGAGGAGGTTGGCGTAGTCCGCGATGGTCGTATCCATCGAGCCGGCGGCACGCACCGACTCGCGCCGCTTGTGACCGAGCGGCTTGCCCTCTTCGTCGTAGCCGATGGCCACGTTCTCTGCGAAGTCGTCGCGCCACACCATGCCGCTGCGCTTCATGCCGTAACGATCGAAAAGGCGTGCCTTCATCAGCTGCCCCACATCGATGCCTTTACCGTTCTCGAGCACGAACTGCAGCAGGTTGATGCCTTCGCCGGAGTAACCGTAACGCGTACCCGGATCGAAGTAGAACATCAGCTTGCCGTCCGGATCGTAGTCCTTCCCGGGATGCCAGAAGCGGAAGTTGGGAAAGCCGGTGCGATGGCTGAGCAGGATCGACGGCGTGAGTTTCCGCCAGCGTTCGTCGCCGCTCAGGTCGGCGTACTTGGGATACTCGGGAAGGGGCTTCGGCAGGTCGTTCGCGATACTCGCGTCAAGGTCCAGCTTTCCCTCGTCCACCAGCGACATCGTGGCGTAGGCGAACGCGGCCTTGGTGAGCGACGCCGCGTACATCACGGTATCGGTGGTGAGAGGCAAGCCCTTTTCCACGTCGCGCTGTCCGTATGCCTTCACGGATACGACCTTGCCGTTCTCGACGATGGCGACCGCGAATCCCGGCACCTTCGCTTCCTTCATGAGAAAGGCGATGCGCGCGTCCAGCGCGTCGCCACGGAGGAGTGCCGCTTCGGCGGCCAGTGCCGGCAGGGTGGGAACGGAAACAGCGAGTAGCGAACCGAACAGCAGCGAACGTAGCATCGTGCGTCCTCCCTAAAGGAGACGGCTCCCGAAGGAGCCGCCTGTGCTTGTCGAACTTCAGGTGTCGTCGCGCCAGCGGCGGAACCATATGGCCCCGGCGATCATGGCCGCACCGGCTACCGCGCCGATCCAGAGCGAAGGGCTGGCCAGGGCGCTGTAGTGATAGGTCAGGCCCATGCCGTCCACCAGGGACGCCGGATCGTCATGGCCCACGCCGCTCAGCGAGGATGCGTTGCCGACCCAGCCGCCGGGCACCAGGCTGCCTAGGAGGCGGCCCACCACGTTCTTCCAGAACCACTCGCTCGACAGCCCGGCGATGCCCATCAGACCGAACCAGGACACGATCACGCCGGCACCCACGGGCAGGGCGATCGCCCAGAGAAACGGCTTGCTGCGGGCCCAGGAAGAGCAGAGCAATAGCCAGCCGATGGTCGGCAGTGCCCAGACCGCATACAGCGGGATCAGCAGGATCATGTTCAGCACGACGCGGATCGGATGGGCGGCCATCAGCAACCCCCAGAGGCCGACGCCGTGCATGGAGGCAACCGCGGCGAACAGGAAGCTCATTGCCAGGCCCACGATCACGCCGATCACCACAGCGATCGCCGGAGCGAGCAGGGCGGCACTGGCAACCTTCGACAGCACCGTCGAGCTGTCCGACAGCGGCAGCGACTTCCAGAACAGCACGCTGCGGTCGCGGCGGTCGTCGTATAGCGCACCAAGGCAGTAGAAGAACACCACGATGGCCGTGACGCACAATACGATGCCCGCGATGGCGTAGAGCGAGATGTCCATCACCGCCCCAGCGTTGTTCAGATCCTGGGCGCTCATGGTGGCATGCATGTCCATGCCGCCGTACTTGAACACGCCCCAGTTGTTGCGCCGTCCGAAGACTTCGCCGAGGACGATGCCCATGATGTTCAGCGCGAGGAAAATGATGCCGGTATACACGGGTGCCCAGAAGAAGCCACCCTTGTGTTCCCAGAATTCGCGCTTGACCAGCCAGTAGAAGGTTTTCATGCGTAGGTGCCCTTCATGGTGGCGACGAAGAGGTCGCTGATCGACGGTCGCCTGACTTCGCCGAGGCGTTCGAGTTGTGGCCGACTCACGTTGTCGAAGAGGAAGATGCTCTTCCCGAAGACCTGCCGTTCGTCGAGTGGCTTCAGCTCGCGCGCCGCGGCCGCCATATCCGAACCGACCAGGACTTCGGCGAAGCGCTCGCCCAGGCTGTCCATGTCCGTGTCGAGCACGATCTTCCCGTCGCGGATGAACATCAGGTCGGTGAGGATGTGTTCGATCTCCTCGACCTGGTGGGTGGTGACCACGATCGTTTTTTCCTCGTCGAAGTAGTCCTCAAGCAGGCTCTGGTAGAACTGCTTGCGGTAGAGGATGTCCAGGCCCAGAGTGGGTTCGTCCAGGATCAGCAGCTTCGCGTCGATGGACATCACGAGCGCCAGGTGCAGCTGCACGATCATGCCCTTGGACAGCTGCTTCACCTTCTGGCCCCGCTGCAGCTTGGTGCGGGCCAGGAAGGCGTCGCACTTGGCGCGGTCGAAGCGGGGATGGGTATGGGCCACGAAGTCGACCGCGTCGCCCACCCTCAGCCAGCGGGGCAGCACGGCCACGTCGGCGATGAAGCACACCTGTTCCATCAGCTTGTCGCGTTCCTTGCGCGGGTCCAGTCCGAGGACGCTGAGTTGGCCGTCGAACGTGGTAAGGCCCAGGATCGCCTTCAGTGCCGTGGTCTTGCCGGCACCGTTGGGGCCGATAAGACCGACGATGCGGCCGGACTCGATCTGGAACGAAGTCGAATCCAGCGCTAGCGACGTCTTGTAGCGCTTGCTCAGGCCGGTGGCGGTGACGACCGCAGTCATGACGGGTCCTCCGTGGAGCCGTTGGCTTCACGCATCAGGGTTTTGAGATCGAGGCCCATACGCTGCAGGCGGGCGTACAGGGCCGGCCATTCCTCGCGCAGGAAGCGCTCCCTTTCACTCTTCAACAGCGCTTCGCGCGCCCCATCGATAACGAACATGCCAAGACCCCTCCGTTTCTCAACCAGTTGTTCGTCGACCAGCTCCTGGTACGCCTTCGAGACGGTCAGCGGGTTGATCTGGAAATCCCCCGCGACCTGGCGTACCGACGGCAGCGGGTCGCCTTCGTTCAAGGCGCCGTCCAAGATCATCGCCACCACGCGTTCGCGGAGCTGGCGGTAGATCGGGACGCTGTCGTTCCAGGTGATGGACATGTATGTCATTCCTTCGCCGTCTGGCGCAGTGCGTTACCGAACGAATAGTAGGGCATGGCCAGCTGCGCACGGATCAGCGCGGCGGCCCGATCTTCCGCCTTGCGCTTGAGCGCGTCGGCGGCGGAATCGAAAGAGGCCTCGCTCAGCAGTGCCGCCTCGCGCACATCGGCGGCGGTGGGTCGGACTTCGAGCGAGGGCAGATTGACGACGGCGGTGCCGTTGACGAAGTGGGGGGCGGCGAGCATGGCTGCCGCGCGGTCATCGAAGGAGCGCAGGGCGAACACGGCGGTGCCGGCGATCAGGACGGATGCGGTCAGGGCGATCAGATTCGGCGCTTTCATGGGACGACTCCGATGACGTACTGCTTAGGTGCCAGGGTTAGAGGGAGGCGACGGTCGCGCCGGTGTCGGCGTAGACGACGATCGGGGCCAGGTCGGTCACCTTGGTGCCGTTGATCTCGGTGAGCGGGGCAGCGGTGGTGGAGGTGCTGCTGAACACGCCGAGCGTGAAGGCGGCGATGGCGACGGAGGCGGCCAGGGCGATGTAGTTCGGGCTTTTCATGGTGTTTGCTCCTGTGGTGCTGTGGGTGACCGGTGTTGTAGTGAACTATAACACCAGATTTTTAGTCGTCAACCGGAATTTCGTGAAATTCGATATGACTTATGGCCTATGCCGTGCCGGGGTGTGTTGGTGGGGTGTACCGGCGGGGCACCCGTTCTGATGCGGCTTTCCGAAGAAAGGTTTAGCGGGGGTCTGGGATCCGGCCTGACTGAAACGAAAACGGCCGGCCCTTGAAAGGGCCGGCCGTTGAAGTCGCTGGGCCCCTGCCTGCGCAGGGGCGACAGGATGGCTTACAACTCCGTGCGGAACTCCACGCCGATGATGCGTGGGTCGTTCACGAACGCGGTGCGGTTGTTGAAGTCGATACCGCCGGTGATGACCTTCTTGTTCGTGATGTTGCGGCCGTACAGGGCCACTTCGCGCTTGCCGAAGTCCCAGTTGTAGCCGATGCGGATGCCGCCCTCGAGGAACGGCTTGCTGCGGAACTCTTCCGATTCGTACAGGAAGAAGTTCACCTCGCTGCGATAGTTCCAATCGGTGTACACGAAGAACTCGCCGCTTTCGCCGTACGGGATGCCATAGCGGGCCGTCCAGGTACCGATCCACTTCGGTGCATTCGGCAGCACGTTGCCGTCGATGAGGGCGTTGCCGCTCGCGTTCAGCGGATCGATCACCGTGCAGCCGCCGCCGCACGGTGCGACGGCCAGGTTGCGGTCCTTCAGCTCGGTGTGGTTGTAGCTGCCGCCGGCCGTCATGTAGAAATTCGGCGTGAGATAGGCTTCGAGGTCGAATTCGGCGCCGTAGCCTTCCGTCTTCTTCGCGTTGATCAGCTGGGTGACGTTGGTCGCACCGCCCACGGCCGTAAGCTGCTGGTTGTGCATGTTGTACTTGTACACGTCCGCGTTGAAGCGCAGCTTGTTGTCGTCCGACGTGGACTTGTAACCGATCTCGTAGGACGTGATCGTTTCCGGCTTCGCCGTCGAAATGCTGTTCGCGAAGTTGATGCGGCCCTGCACGCTGGGCGCGCGGAAGCCGTTGGCGATGCGGGCATACACGTTGGAGTTCTTCGACAGCTGCCACGTGCCGGTCAGGTCGCCGCTCCAGCGTGCGTCCGTCGGTTGCGAGGTGAGGGGGCCGACGGGGCCGGTGAAGCCGAGGAAACGTTCGGCCTTGAAGTCGCGCTTGTCGTGCGACCAGCGCGCGCCGGCGCGCACGTCGAAGTCGTCGGTGAAGTTGTAGTCGGCCGAACCGAACACCGCCCAGGCCTTGGTCCGCTGGCTCTGGTCCACCCATCCGTTGAGCGCGTGGTTATTGAGCGTGTCGTACGAGAAGTTGGTGATCGCGATGTCTTCGTCGAAGTAGTACGTGCCGACCTGCCACTTCAGGCGCTCGGCGCTGTCGTTCGACAGACGGAATTCCTGGGTGATCTGGCGATCCTTCGGCAGCGCGTCCGCAGTTTCGGAATAGAACGGCGTCACGCGATTGGTGAAGCTTGGCTTTGCCGGCGTACCGGACGCGTCGTAGCCGCCGTCCACATCGCCGAGGCTGTACGTGGTGGCGCGCTCGAGGCCGGTGATCGAGGCGAAGTTGAGATCGCCGAAGTGCCAGTTCAGGTGCAGGTTGCTGCCCCAGGTGAACAGGTGCTGCTTGTTGCGCCCGTCCTGCGAGACGGAGTCGCGGTCGAAGCCTGGGACGAACTGGTCGCCACCGAGCGTGATGGCGTTCGCGCGGTTGACCATCGCGCTGCCGTCGAGCCAACGGCCGTGCACGTTGATCAGTGCGTCGAAGTCGTCGGACGCCTTGTAGAGCGCCTGCAGACGCACGGCGCGGTCGTTGTAGCCGCCGAGGTCGTCCTTCTTTCCGGTGTAGTCGTTGTCGATCCAGCCGTCGCGGTGCTGGGCGAGCGCGGAGACGCGGCCCGACCAGCTCGAGCTGAGCTTGCCGCCGATGGCGGCTTCGGCATTGGCGGTGCCGTAGGAGCCGTAGGACAAGCGGGCATAGCCCTCGGTTTCCTGCGTGGGCTTGCGCGATTCGAACTTGATCACGCCGGCCGGGGAATTGCGGCCGAACAAGGTGCCCTGCGGGCCGCGCAGCACTTCCACCTGCTCCAGGTCGAAGAGCGGGAAGCCCTTCAGGATCGGGTTCTCCTGCACGATGTCGTCGTAGACCATCGACACCGGCTGCGACGCGTTGAGGTCGAAGTCGCTGTTGCCGAGGCCGCGGATGTAGAAGCGCGGAAACTCGCGGCCGTACGACGTTTCGGCGTAGACGCTGGGTGCGCGCGACGCGAGCTGCAGCACGCCGTCGCCGGCCTGGCCGAAGGCCTCCAGCTTTTCGGCGGTGACCACGGTCATCGAGATGGGCACCTTCTGCAGGTCTTCCGTGCGCTTTTCGGCGGTCACGTTGATGGTCTGCAGAGTGGCGGTGCGGGAAGGCGCGTCGGAAGACTGCGTTTCCTGCTGGGGCGCGTCCTGGGCGATGGCCGTACCCGCGGCGAGCGCGGAGGCGATGGACAAGGCAATGACGAGACGTCGCGGCGTGCGGCGCGGGCTTGCGAAGGACATGGGTTGTTTCCGCCTGGGATGCGTGGGTGGGAGAAGCGTCTCGCCCACTTCGGTGGAGCCGGTCCCCGGGCGAGGCGCGTCTGGCGCCAATTATCCACCGTGACACGGCGATGACGAAAGGGTTGCGGTGTCGTGGCCGTGCGGCCTAGGCACCACCAACGGTTGTCACAGGAGTGCAACGCATTCGGGCTAGCTTCCCATCCGTTCAAAGCTAATCGGCAATTTGACGGCAAATGACGTCACGATGGCCGACGTTTGAGTATTTTCTCAAAGATATCAGGGAAGCACCCATGAAGAGAATTCCGTTGGCCGCAGCCTTCTGGACCATGTGCGGCACCGCCGTCGCCGAAGGCGCCCCGCAGGCCGCCGTGGAACTGTTCGTCGACACCGCGACGCGGCAGATCTTCGCCGAGCCCGGTCCCGGCCGGCAGCGCCTCGGCAGGTTCGTGCCCGCGGTCGAAGGCGAAACGGCAGCCGCTCCGGTCGCAGTCGCCCGCGACGCCGCGGCGGCCGCTTCCACCGCCGGAGCAACGGTTGCCGCCGCACCGGCGCGGTCGTCTTCCGCCAAGGCGTGGTACGAGAAGATCGGCATCCGCGGCTATGTGCAAATGCGCTACAACCAGGAATTGAGCGGCGATGCGAAGAACCTGAAGTCTCCGGGCGATCGCTTCATCGGCCGCGAGCAGGGTTTCGGTATCCGTCGCGCCCGCGTGGTGATCAGTGGCGACGTGAGCGACAGGATGTCGATCTATATCCAGCCGGACCTTGCCAGCACGCCCTCCGGTTCAAGCACCACGCATTTCGCGCAACTGCGCGATGCCTATGCCGACCTGTGGCTCGACAAGGAAAAGACGTGGCGTATCCGCGCGGGACAGTCGAAGATTCCCTACGGATGGGAAGACCTGCAATCGAGCCAGAATCGTCTCGCCCCCGATCGTGCCGACGCGCTCAATTCGGGTGTGCGCGACGAACGCGACCTTGGCGTCATCGCCTACTGGTCGCCCGCCGTGGCCAAGGAGCGTTTCGCCTATCTGCAGAAGTCCGGCCTCAAGGGCTCGGGCGACTACGGCGTCGTGGGTTTCGGTGTCTACAACGGACAGGGCGCGAACCGGCCCGACCGTAACGACCAGCTGCACTCGGTCATCCACTTCTCGTATCCGTTCAAGTTCGCCAACGGCCAGTTTCTTGAAGTGGGTGCCGACGCTTACACCGGCCGCTACAAGGTGTCCACCGCCGCCGCGACGATCGACGGCGTCACCTTCACGCCGCGGGTCGATGCGCCCGAGGCGGGTTCCATCGATCGTCGCGTTGCCGCGCACATCGTCTACTACCCGCAGCCCTTCGGATTCCAGGCGGAGTGGACGGTGGGCAAGGGCCCCACACTCGACATCGCACGCCGTACGATACGCACGAAGTCGCTGCGCGGCGGCTATGCGCAGGTGATGTACAAGTTCGACGGCGGGTACGGCTCGCTCATTCCCTACGCGAAATGGCAAACCTACCGCGGCGCGGCCAAGTTCGACACCAATGCCCCGCGCATGAGCGTGGACGAGGTGGAGGCCGGCGTGGAATGGCAGCCGTCCAACGCGGTGGAGCTTGCCGTGGCGTGGGCGAACATGCGGCGCACGGATGTCAGCGCGGCACCTTACCGCCGTGTCGACGGGCAGCTGCTTCGGGTGCAGTTGCAGGTGAATTACTAGCAGCGCCGATGTAGGAGCGCGCTTTGCGCGCGACATGTTTTCGCACCTGTCCCCGAGCTGGCGTGCCAGCTCCAAGTCACGGCCTCAAAACATGTCGCGCGCAGGGCGCGCTCCTACACACAGTCGCTATTTCTTTTTCTTCGCTCCATCGGCCAGCGACTTCTCCCGCACCGCCTTGAACTCGCTGCCGTCTTTCCACACGGGCCACACGTCGCTATCGGCGAGCTTCTCGCCCAGGCCATAGAACGCCTTCACGTTCTGCATCACGCCGTCGAAGTTCCAGCGCATGTCGTAAACGTCTGTCGGCTGGTGGTAGCGGTTCTTGCCGTAGTCCTCTTCCGCGGCCATGCCGGCCGCCTTGCCACCGTCGACCATGTCGATGCCGCCGCCCGCGGCGAGGGCGGGCACGCCAGCCTTGGCGAAGTTGAAGTGGTCGGATCGGAAGTAATAACCCTTCTCCGGTGCCGAATCGCCGCTGACCACACGGCCGTCCGCCTTGAGCACATCTGCAAGCATGTCTTCCAGGTCGTTTTGCCCGTGGCCTTCCACCGTCATGTCGTGCGTTGCGCCGCCGATCGCCAGGGCGTCCATGTTGATGTCGGCGACGGTTTTCGCGAGCGGGAAGGGCGGGTGCGCCACGTAATATTTGGAGCCGAGCAGGCCGGATTCTTCCATCGTCACGGCGGCGAACACCACGGAGCGCTTCGGTTTCTCCTGGGCGAACTTCGCCGCGATCTCCAGCATGGCCGCAACGCCGGTGCCGTTGTCGATGGCGCCGTTGTAGATCTGGTGTCCCTTCAACGCGGGATCATGGCCGAGGTGGTCCCAGTGCGCGGTGTAGACCACGGCTTCATCGGGCTTCTCGCTGCCCTTGACCATGCCGATCACGTTGTTGCTCAGCGCGTGGGTGATCGTGCTCTTGAGGTGGAGGGTGGCCTTGGCGTCGAGGGGTACCGCCTTGAAGCCGCGCACGTCCGCCTGCTTCGCCAGTTCATCGAAGTTCTTCCCGGCCTTGGCGAACAGGCGTACGGCCGCGTCGTGGGTGAGCCATCCGGCCACCGGCAGGCGCGGCGCGGGATCTTCGCTTTCCGGCAGGTCGAGGCGAGGCGTGGTCCAGCCACTGCGGACCACGTTCCAGCCGTAACCGGCCGGCTCGGTCTGGTGCACGATGAAAGCAGCCGCGGCGCCTTTGCGGGCGGCTTCTTCGAACTTGTATGTCCAGCGGCCGTAATAGGTCATTTCGCGGCCCTTGAACAGGTTCGCGTCGCTGCCGTTCCAGCCGGGGTCGTTCACGAGCATCACGAGCGTCTTGCCCTTGACGTCGAGGCCGTCGAAGTCGTTCCACTGGGCTTCGGGGGCGTCGACGCCGTAGCCGACGAACACGATATCGGAATCCTGCAGATCCACCTCCGCCTTGGCCTGGAGGGTGCCGGCAACCATGTCGGTGCCGAACGCGAAACGCTCCGTGCCACCGCCTTCCGCGATGTCGAGGTTGAGGGAATCCTGGCCGGTGAGGGCCGTGGACACCGAGGGCACCGTCTGGATCCATTCGCCTTTGTTGCCGGGCTCCAGCCCGGCCTGCTTGAACTGCTCGATGATGTAATTCGTGGTCAGGCGCTCGCCGAGGGTGCCCGGCTTGCGGCCATCGTATTCGTCCGACGAGAGGGTCCTGAGGTGCGCGGCGAAATCCGCGGCCGTGATGTCCGGCGTGAACGCGTGGTGCTCATTGGCAACGGCGGGCAAGGGTGGGGGCGGCGCGGTCGAGGGACGGGCCGGCGCCGGGGCGGGCGCGGTCGCGGTCTTGTCTTCGTCGTGGGACTGACACGCGGCAAGGGTCAGGACGGTCAGGCAGGCGAGAGCGAGGTGGCGCATTGGCGTGGGTTTCCCTTCGCGGCAGGTAACGCGGGGAGTGTATCGCCAGCTGCCCGGGCTTGGTTCGAAGCCGAAGCACGAAGTCGGCCAACAGCCGGGTCGGGAGGGGAATCCGTATGCGCTAAATCGGCAAATTCACAAAGTACTGGCATTTGATCCTATACACGGCTAGTTATAAGTGTCGCCGGAATGTCAGCGTATAGGCCGGCGAGGGGGTAGGCATCGAGCGCCATGCCGGGGGCCGTCCACTACGGAAGGCGGCGGACGTTCGGGGGAAGTGAGCACTGGGAGGTAATCGCATGAGCCGCCTTGCCGATACACAGGGAATGGAAGACTACGATCTCGTGAAGCTGGGCGCGGTGCTCGGCGTGTGCGAGGTCGACCTGCTGACTTTGAGCCCGGCGCGACCGCGCGCAGCGATCGCTACCCGGGTACACGACGGAATAACCTATCTTTCCGCACACATCGATTTCGACGTGCGGGGCGCCCTCACGGTTCCTGAGGACGCCTGCATGCTCGTCTACCTGCACGAGACTGGCGAACGCAGCTGGTGCCAGGGGATCGGGGTGGAATCGGACATGGCCGTGACGCTGTTGCGCGGCACGCCCAGCGACTTCATGTTCGAACGCGGCACCCGCTTCACTCTCGTGGTGGCGCCCTACGCGCGTTTCCGTTCGCGCTTCCTCGCATCCGATCATGCCGATGTGGACATGGCCGCGCAGCGTCTGCGCCTTTTTGCCGTGCGCTCCGAGCATCTGAAGCGCGCCTATCGCCAGATCGCCGCGAACACGCACGAAGCCGACGATCACAGCATGGGCCCGATCGAAGACCTGCTGGACGAGCACATCCGCGTTGCCCTCGCGTCGTCCCCCGAGGAGCGCCCGGTGGCTTCGCGCGGCCGGCGCGCGCATTACCAGGTGGTGCGGCGAGCCGAGCGTTTCATGCGCGCGAACCTGCGCCGGGACATCTACTCGCAGGAACTCTGCCAGGCCGCGGGTGCCAGCGAGCGCGGCCTTCGCTATGCGTTCGACGACCTTCTCGGCATTCCGCCGAACCGTTACCTCGCGATGCTGCGCCTGTGTACGGCGCATCGCAGTCTGGTCACGGCCGAGGCGGGCAGGCGCTCCGTCAAATCCGTCGCGCTCAGCTGCGGCATGTGGGACCTTTCCCGTTTTGCGGAAAAATATCGCAGCGTATTCGGCGAGCAGCCGCGGGAGACATTGACAAGGCATGCTCCGTCGGAAGACCTCACGCCGGCCGACGAGTACTACGACTGGTGACGGCGACCATGCATAGTTGCCTTGGCTCGCCGGGAGAGGTATTGGTAGGGATCGCCACGCCTTGCCCGACATGCCGAAACGACTCGATATAAGACTCATTGCACCATCCGGTTACGCCGCGGACCGCGCCGCATGCCATCGAGGCATCGAGCGGCTCCAGGCGGCCGGGCATCGCGTGCAGGGTGAGGAAGTGGTCGAACGCACGTTTCTTCGCTTCGCAGGCAGCGACGCGGAGCGTGCGGCCGACATCAATCAACTGGCCGACATCGCCGTGCCGCTGCCGGACATGGTCATGGCCACCTGCGGGGGCTATGGCGCCATCGCCTTGCTCGATCTGCTCGATTACGACGGACTGGCCAGGCGTTTCCGCGACCAGCCCTGCGTGCTCGTGGGGCACGGCGATTTCACGGCCATCCAATGCGCGCTCTACGGGCGCAGCGGCATCGGCTCGCTGCACGGCCCCATGCTTCTGCAGGATTTCGGCGCCACCTACCTGCGCGAAAGCACATGGCGCCACTTCTGGCAGACCGCCACGTCCCCGCGCACGGAAGTGAGCTGGTTGTGCGCCGAAGACCAGCCCGATCTACGCATCCAAGGCACGATCTGGGGCGGCAATCTTTCCACGGTGTGCAGCCTTATCGGCACGCCTTACCTGCCAGAGTTCGATGACGGCATCCTCTATGTGGAAGAAGCCGGCGAACAGGCATGGCGCGTCGAACGTATGCTCTACGAGCTGAAGCTCGCCGGCGTGCTCGATCGCCAGCGCGCCATCATCATCGGCGGGCTTTCAGGCCAGCGCGTGAGCGAATACGACAACGGTTACGACACGGAACATGCGTTGCAACGTTTCGGCGACGCGTGCGGCCTTCCGATCCTGCGCGGACTGGCCTTCGGCCACGGTCCCGACAAATGGACGTTGCCGTTCGGCGCGCAAGCCGTCCTGGATGTACTCGACGGAACGGCGCACCTCTCCGCCTCGGGCTATCGCCACGCGGGCGACGCATCCGCGGTCAACTGACGACCTGTTCATCTGCCAGCCAGCTACCGGACGCAGATCCCGGTAGCCTTGCGCCGCATTCTTCTTTCGCGGTCCCCTCCATGATCGATCCACTGCACGCACCGCACGATCGTGCGGCGATTCCCCTTGCGCCTTCGCTGGATCAGGCGCTCGCCGATGCACATATCGAGGCGCGTTTGCCGTTGTTGAGCAGGCGCGTGCTGTACATCGGCCTGCTGGCGATCGGGCTTGGCCTGCTCGTCGGGTGCGTGGCGCGCCTGCTCACGATGCTGATCGGGCTGGTGACCAACCTGACCTTCCACCAGGTATGGAGTACGGCGCTGACGTCGCCCGCAGGCCATCCGCTCGGTGCCTGGGTGATCGTCGTGCCGGGCATCGGCGGGATGGCCGTGGGCGTGATGGCTCGCTGGGGATCGCGCGCCATTCGTGGCCACGGCATTCCCGAGGCGATGGAGCAGGTACTCACCAACGAGAGCCGCATCCCCGCGCGCATGACCTGGCTGAAACCGCTCTCATCGGCCATCGCGATCGGCACCGGCGGCCCCTTCGGTGCCGAAGGGCCGATCATCGCGACAGGCGGCGCACTTGGTTCGTTCCTGGGCCAGCGGCTGCCCGTGAGCGAGCACGAGCGCAAGACGCTGCTGGCTGCGGGTGCCGCGGCGGGCATGGCAGCCATTTTCAGCGCGCCGGTGTCGGCCGTCTTGCTCAGCATCGAACTGCTGCTTTTCGAACGCCGTGCCCGTTCGCTTCTTCCCGTGGCGCTGGCGGCGGTCACGGGCACTGGCGTGCGCTTCGCATTGGAAGGCGCCGGGCCGGTATTTCCCACGCCGGCGCTCTCCGCGGCGACGCCGCAGGCCCTTGTCGTCTATGCCGTGCTCGGACTTCTGATGGGCGTGGCCGGCGTGTTCATCACGCGGCTGACCTACGGCATCGAAGACGCCTTCGAAAAACTGCCCATCCACTGGATGTGGTGGCCGGCCCTCGGTGGCCTCGTGGTGGGGGCGGTGGGATACGTCGTGCCGGCCACGCTCGGCGTGGGCTACGACAACATCACGAACGTCATTTCCGGTCGGCTTGGCCTGACCGCGATGCTGCTGCTCGCGCTGGCCAAGCTCGTTTCCTGGTCCGTGGCGTTGGGCAGCGGCACCTCCGGCGGAACGCTCGCGCCGCTGTTCACGGTAGGCGGCGCGCTGGGGGGCGCGTGCGGCGTGGCGCTCGCCATGTGGCCGGCGCTGCATGTCGATCCGCACATGGCAGCGCTCATCGGCATGGCGGCGCTGTTCGCCGGCGCATCGCGTGCGCTCATGACCTCCGCGGTATTCGTGTTCGAAACGACGATGCAGCCGCACGCGCTGCTGCCCCTGCTGGCAGCCTGCACCACGGCCTACATCGTGTCAGGCCTGATGATGCGGCACACGATCATGACCGAGAAGATCGCGCGCCGCGGCGTCCATGTGCCCACCGACTTCGTGGCCGACCGCGATCTGCATCGCCCCGGTGCGCCCGGGGCGTGAGCGGACGATCGCGTCAGGTGAGGTCGGTGACCTGGGTGGCGCCGATCACGCCGATGAAGACGATCGAGAGCATCCAGAAGCGGGCCGGATCGCGCCATACGCAGATGCCGAGGCACACGATGCCGAGCACGCACGATACGATGCCGGCGGCGGTGAGGCCGAGGGCGACGAGCGACGGATCGTTGCCGCCCGAGGCGATCAGCATGGGACGGAAGATGGCGTACCAGGCGAGAACCAGGCAGGCACCGCCGACGATGCCGAGCAGCCAGTTGGCGGGATGGTGCTTCGGCAGCATGTTGATGCCGAGGAAGATCGAAAGTACGACGACAGCGAAAACGACGAGCAACAACGCCATGCATTGACCCCTTTGTCGTGGCCTGCGGTCCCCACCGCGAAAGCCGTCTCCCGAGAATGACCCATCGCGTACGCCAGGTCATGCTGCGGCGCGCAAGGGGGCGGCTCCGCCGCGGGCTGGCATGTTTCGTCGCCGCATGGGGCGTTTCGTCGGAATCGCCGCCTCCCGTGCGGATACGCATCGTATGCTCCACGGCGTTTCCAGGGTGGAGTACGCAAGATGGCAAGCCTGAAGTTCCTTGCACGCATTGTGGCGGCGTGGGTCGCCGCGCTCTGTGTGCTGATGGTGGTGTGGTCGGCGCTCGGCTGGAATCGCGGCGATCTACCCTGGATATTCACCCTGGCGTGGTTCGTGGGCGTGCTCGTCGCGTTGGCGCGGGGCGTCACGCATCTCTACCGGGTACGGGTCATCGCCGGCCGCATCGACACGGAAACCGTCTCCAATCGCCAGCGGCGCCGTGTCGAGGTGGCCTATCCCGCCGACGAGGCGTTCGCCATCGCCGAAGAGGTCATCCGCGAATTGCCCAACGTGCAGCAAGTGAGCGGCGCACGTGGCGGGCTGCAACTGCGTGCGGTGATCCGCGCGCCGGCCGAACAGAATCGCAGGCGCGCCAGGGCGCGATGGCAGGCAGCGATCGACCGGGCGACCAACGTCTCGGCGACGATCACGCCCGGCGACGGCTCGAGCAGTGTGATGTTCGTCTGCGAACCCGACAGCGGCGCGTGGACCGACTGGTTCAACCCCGACGGCGGCACCTCGCTGGAACTTGCGGAAACCCTGGTGCGGGCCATGACGCAGCGCCTGTCCGAACGGCGCAATCGCGAGCGCGCCGATGCGCGCCAGACGAAGATGGAAAAGGAACTCACGGCGGCGCAACTGGGCCTGCTGCAAGCCCAGGTGGAACCCCATTTCCTCTACAACACGCTGGCCAGCGCGCAGGAACTCGTGCGCACGGATCCTGCCCGCGCGGATCGCATGCTTGGGCACCTCATCGATTATCTGCGGCGTTCGCTGCCACGCACCGACGGCTCCCTTTCGACGCTGGGTGAGGAACTGGAGCGTTCCACCGCCTGGCTGGAGATCATGAAGCTGCGCATGGGCGACAGGCTTGCCGTACACACCGACGTGCCCGAGAACGCGCTGAAGGTGCCGATGCCGTCGATGATGCTGCAGACGCTGGTCGAAAATGCGATCAAGCACGGCCTCGAACCGAAGCCGGGTGGCGGCGGCATCTGGATCCGCGCCGGGGTGGATGCCCCCGGCCTTTCCCTCACCGTGGCCGACGATGGTCTGGGTTTTCGCAGCGATGGCGCGGGCACCGGCATCGGCCTGAAGAACCTGCGGGAGCGGCTGCGCCTCATGTACGGCAGCACCGCCACCTTCTCCATCGGAAACAACTTCCCCCATGGCGTCGCCGCGACGATCACGTTGCCGGCGGCGGGAGCGGTCGATCATGCGTAACACGCCTTGCTGCATCGTGGCCGAAGACGAAAAGCTTCTCGCGGCGGCCCTGCAACGCGAACTGTTCAGCGCCTGGCCCGAACTGGAGGTCGTGGAAGTCGCCGAGGACGGTGGCGCGGCACTCGACGCCATCGCCACGCACCGCCCGGACGTGGCCTTCCTCGACATCCGCATGCCGGGCTTGACCGGACTGGAAGTGGCTGCCGCGGCGGCCGACGCGAGTCCGCACACTCTGGTGGTCTTCATCACCGCGTACGACCAGTACGCGATCGACGCGTTCGAGCGTGGTGCCATCGACTACCTGCTCAAGCCGGTGACTGCGGACCGGCTGGCCCAGACGGTGGCGCGGCTGCGCGGCCGTCTTGCCGATGCGGCGCGCCACGTGCATCGCACCGCGCAGATCGCGCGGGATCTTGGCGAGCAGTTGGAAGGATCGGCCCATGAGCCGCTGACCTGGATCACGGCGAGTACGGGAAGGGCGACACGGCTGATCCTCGTCGAAGACGTGATCTATTTCCGCGCCGACAACAAGTACACCCTGGTGGCGACGGCCGAAGGCGATGCGCTGCTCACACGGCCCATCCGGGAACTGCTGCGCCAACTCGATCCGAAGTCGTTTCGGCAGATCCATCGCTCGACCATCGTGAACCTGCGCCAGGTGGCGTCGGTGGAACGCGACGATACCGGCAAGGGGTGCCTGCGCCTGCGCGGTCGCCCCGAAACGCTGGCGGTGAGCCAGCCATTCATGGCCCTTTTCCGTGCCATGTGAGGGAGGACACGACATGCGCATCTTCCTGGCCATCATCTACTGCTTCATGAACCTCGCCGGCTGCACCGACAGCCAGAACCGGACACTTGCCACCACGACGAGGGAAAACGGCGCGACGACACTCGACAGTGTTGTCGAGGTGCGCATGGGGCGCGCCCGCTTCGCCTGCGAGGCGAGCGTGGGCGGGCAGTGCCACTACACGGTCTTCGACGGCGGAAAGCCGATACGCGCGTTCTCCCTCGCGGTGTCGGAAGAGCGCCTGGTGGACGGCCTGCCGCCCGGGTTCACGTTATGCGTTCTCGCCACCGGAACGAAGGTTATCGCGAGCGACTGCCGCACCGCTTCGTAATCTGTAGGAGCCGCCATGGCGGCGAGGGAAGCTGGCGACACCACGGCAAGCGCCTAGCCGCCGGCGGACTGAGGCGAGGTTTCCTCGCCGCCATGGCGGCTCCTACAGGGCCGCGCTTAGCGCGGCACCACCGTGAAGGTGATCTTCGAGGGGTGCTCGGCATCGTGATGCACCGCGTTGTGCGCGATCACGCCCTTTGCTTCGTCGTAGTTGTTGCCGCCCGTGTTGAGATTGCGATCGAAGCGCGGAAAGTTGCTGCTCGATATAGCTACGCGAAGCTTGTGCCCCGGGAAGAAGAAGTTGCTGGTGTCGATCGGCTGGAAGGTCACCTTGTACACCTCGCCGTCCTTCATCCACACCGGCGGCTTGTCGTAGCCCTCGCGATAGCGCATGCGCTGGATGTTCTCGGTGAGGTTCCAGGCGGTGCCGTCCGGGTGCACATCCATCACCTTGAACGTGAAGTCGGTGTCCTTCGCATCGGAGGACACGTACAGCGTGACCGTGATCGGTCCGCTCACCTCCGTGCCTTCCTTGAAGGGCTCCGAGTCGTACACCAGGATGTCGTTGCGCGCGAGCTGCGTGTTCTGGTCGAACGAGCCGAACTTCACGGCCGTGCCCTGGCAGCAGCCGCCGCCGCCCAGGGTAGTGACCGGGTTGGCGGGATCGTAGACGAAGCGGTCCGGCTGATCGGTGCCGCCAGCGGCATCGACGAGCTTGCCGTCCCCGTAGAGGGTGTTGGCCTTGCCACCGCTGGTGAAGTAGAGGTCGCGCGTGACGGCACCGGCGGGCGGCCACGTGGGCGAGTCGCGCCAATTGTTCTCGCCCATCACGTAGTACATCACCTTGGGCTGCTTATCCACGACGGGGCTGTCCACCCCTTTCAAGAACTTGTCGAACCATCCGTACACCAGTGCTTCGTAGTCGAAGCGGGCATCGCCCACGTCGAGATCGCCGATCATGGTGTGTTCCGTGGCGCGGCTGAATGCGCAATGGAGCACAGGTGCGATCACCGCGTACTGCTGATCGGCGACCTTCTTGGGGGCCGTGGCCCGCACGTGGTTATAGGCCGCGAGGTTGGGCGACACCGACACGTCAAACCAGCTCATGAACCACAGGCCCGGGCGGTTGATCTTCATGTCGTCATGCCAGAGGCCGCCCTTGTACCAGGCCGCGCTGTTCGGCGTGCGCGCGATCATGTTGCCGCCCGTGGGTACGTCCATGGCGTCGGCGAAGATGCCCTTGGGTCCGCCCACGGCCTTCATGATGTCTTTCTCCGGCAGCGTCCAGAACGCCTTGTCCCAATCGGGCTCGGGCGGCTGGGAGTCCAGGTCGAACATCTTCGAGGCCTGGATGAGTTCGGCCTGCGAGAGGTTGGAGGGGAACATCGGCCGCAGCTGGTTCTGCTCCTTGTAGAGCCAGTCGATGAAAAGCATCTGCACCGCGCCGCCGCGATACCAGTTGCCTTGCTCGTAGTAGGGGCCCACACGGCCCACGCCGGCACCGAAGCCCTGCACGTTGAACGTGGCCAGGCCCGGTACGTCCTGAGCCACCACCGCCATCTGCCATTCGGCCGTCGACGAGCAACCGGTGGTGCCGACCTTGCCGCTGGACCACGGCTGCGACGTGATCCAGCGCACGGCGTCCACGCCGTCGGAGAGCGGGGCGCCGAGGATCTCGTAATTGCCTTCGGAGAAGTAGTGGCCGCGCTCGTTCATCTCGACGAACGCGTAACCCCGCTTCACCGCCTCGAGTTCGTGCGTCATGTCGCGCGGCGTGCCGAGCTTCACGTCCCAGAAATTGAAGTTGTAAGGCGTGCGCACGAATATGGCGGGCACCTTGCCGCCGGCATTCTTCGGCCGGTAGATGTCGGCCGCCATGCGCTTGCCGTCGCGCATCTTCACCATCACCTTGCGATCGATCACGGCGACGTCTTCGAGCTGCTTCTCGATGTCCTTTCGCTTGGCGATCGTCGCCAGTTGTTCCCGAGTGAGGCTGGTCTGCTGCGCGGCGACCGGTGCGGCGACGAGGGTCAGGCAGCAAGACACGGCTGCGACCGACAGCGCGGTCCTGACGTGGCGGAGGGCAGGGCGCTTGGACATCGGTGGTGCCTGTTTTCAGGGACGGTTCATCGAGTCTGGCAAAATGTCCGCGTCCGGTAAATGCATGACTTCCGGCACGGTGGCCGTGCTTCCGTGCAATCGACGTCCGTTCCGGCGCGGCTAAGATGCGGCGTATCGCTTTGGGGGGACGCATGGCTTCGACCGAGACTTTCAAGTTCATCCTCGTATTGCTCGTGGCGATCCTCGCACTCGAGCTCATCGCCCGCCGTCTGCGCCTGCCTTCCGCGGCGGCGCTGCTCGCTGGCGGCATCGGCATCGCCTTCCTGCCGGGCGTGCCCGAAGTCACCTTCGATCCCGAGCTGGTGCTCACGGTGTTCCTGCCCCCGCTCCTCATGGACGGCGCGTTCTATACGGTGTGGTCGGAGTTCCGCCGATATCTCGGTGGCATTCTGTGGCTGGCGGTGGGTGCCGTGGTATTTACCACCTTCGCGGTCGGCGTCACGGTGCACAGGGTGCTGCCCTCGCTGCCCTGGGCCGCCTGCTTCGCGCTCGGCGCGGTGGTGTCGCCGCCCGATGCGGTCGCGGCCAAGGCGGTGCTCGACAAGGTGAGGCTGCCGCGCCGGCTCACGGTACTGTTGGAGGGCGAAAGCCTGCTCAACGATGCGACCGGCCTCGTACTCTTCCGGTTCGCCGTGGCTGCTGCGCTGACGGGTGCCTTCAGCATGCAGGACGCCTTGCTCAGTTTCGTTGGACTCAGCCTCGGCGGGATCGCCGTCGGTCTGGTCGTGGGCGGCCTCGTGGTGTTCGCGCTCCGGCGCATCGACCACGTGTTCCTTGCCATCACCGCGTCTTGCCTCTCGCCCTGGGCGGCCTACATAGGCGGCGAATCGGTGCACGTCTCCGGTGTCATCGCCGTGGTGACGTGCGGCATCATTTTTGGCTGGTACCAGCACGACGTGTTCACCGCCAACGTGCGCATCCGCAGTACGGCGTTCTGGCAGGTGCTCATCTTCCTCCTGGAGGCACTGGTATTCATCCTCATTGGCTTCTCGCTGCGTGGCGTGATCGAGAGGCTGGGCGGTATCGGGGAGGCGCTGCATACGCTCGGCGTGCCCATTCTCGCGGTGCTGGCTGCCGTGATCGTCTCCCGCTTCGTGTGGATTTACGCCACGGACTACCTCCGGCTGCCGCTGGCCCGCATGGTGGGGCGCAAGCCCTCGCCGCCTTCGCCGAAGGCGTCGTTCCTGCTGAGCTGGGCGGGCATGCGTGGTGTGGTGACGCTGGCGATCGCGCTGTCGCTGCCCGAGTCGATGCCGGGGCGCGACCTGACCCTGGCCGCCGCCTTCGCGGTGATCCTGGTTACCGTCGTGATCCAGGGCAGTACCGTGGGCGCTATCATCCGCTGGTTGGGGCTGGACGGCGAGCACCATGCCGATACGTCCTATCTCAACGAAGGGCAGGCGTCGCTGCTCATCGACAGTGCCCAGCTGGAAGCGGTGAAAGCGCATGCATACGACGCCGAGGGCAAGCTGATCCACCCGCGATTGCTCGAACAGTACACCTACCGCGTCTCCCTCTCGGAGCGTTACAGCAAGGCGCCAGACTCCTTCACGGGCGGGCGTGAGGCGCACTACGACGTGGTGCTTGCGGCCATCGCCGCGGGTCGAGCGGAGCTGCTGCGCCTGCACCGCTCGGGACGCATCCACGACGAACTGCTGCACTACATCGAGCGCGACCTCGACCTCCAGCAGATCGAAGCGGAAAACGACCGGGAGAACCCGGGGCTCTGATCCTGCGCGAACACGGATGGACTGGCGGAATCTTGGCGGAGACTCGACGCGGCGTTCACTGGTGTCCGGCGCACGCTCATGAGTCCCAACCGGAGGTTCCAACATGGCTGACGACAAGACCAAGCGAGGGCCGGCCGACGCCAAGCGCATCAACGTCAACGAAGACTATGAGGTGCGCTACTGGACGAAGGAGTTCGGCATTTCGGAGGACACCCTGCGCGACGCCGTGAAACGCGTAGGCCCCATGGTGGACGACGTCCGCGCGGAACTGCGCCGCAAGCGATAATTCCCGCCGGTTCGCGGCACTAGCGGCTTTGCTCGTAGCTGGCTGCGAGCAGAGCGGTGGCGAGATCGCCGATCTTCATATGGTCGAAGCTCGTATGGTTCATCACGATGACGGTATGGCCGTCGTCGATGACGCGCCAGGCCAGGACACGGTATGCGCCGTCCGAGCCGTACTCCCATGCGACGGTGCGCGGCTTTCCCGCCACCTCCAGGACCTTGGTGCGGCCGCCGAGGGCATAGCTTTGCTGCGGCCGCACCACGGTCATGAGCGCGCGTACGCTTTCCGGTTTCAGGATCCGGCCGGAAAACAGGGCGTCGAGCAGCGACAGCATGTCGTCGGCGCTGGTGTAGTAGCCGCCTGCGAGGGTCATGAAAGGCGGGAGCTTCTTGTCGAGCCGCGAGGTCGTGGACGGTGTGCCCTTGAAGCCTGTGGCCATCGCCGGGATGTCGCCCGGCATCCCCGAGAAGACACCGCTGTGGCGCAACGCCAGCGGCTCGGTGAGGAAGCTCCGTACGAGGTTGCCGTAGGAGTCGCCGGTTGCATGTTCGATCACGCCTTCCAGGAGAATCCAGTTCGAGTGTGAGTAGTCCCATTGGGTGCCCGGTTCGAAAGCGAGGGGACTGGAGGCGAAGCGGCGGATCGCGGTGGCGGTGTCCAGCGTGAGGTCGCGTGTGGCCGGGTCGCGCTTGATGGCCTCGTCGATGTCGTTCGGGATCCCGCTCGAATGCGTGAGGAGGTGCAGCAGGGTGACCTTTTCTCCCGAGGCCTTCGGGTAGTCGGGCAGGTAGTGAGACACAGGCTGGTCGAGAGAAAGGAGGCCCTGTTCCACCAGCCGCATGACGACGATAGCGGTGACCCACTTGGAGAAGGACCCGGTAGGAAAGGCGGTAGCCGTATCCAGGGGCACGTCGGGGTCGACCCGGGCTTGGCCGTAGGCGGCGCGGAAGACGGGGCCCGCGCCATCGGAGACGAGCAGCACCCCTTCGAACCCGTCGGCGGCGGCCTTGGTGGCAATTGCCTGGCAGGAGCCACATGTGGCGGCGGCGCTGCCGGAAACGAGCAGGAGAAGCGAGGCAATGAAGGTGCGCATGGGTTCCCCCGAAAGCCGGTTCGATGCGGAAAATGGCCCTGGGGTTTAATGGCCGCGACCCGTTGTGCCGACCGGAACGTGGGTCGTGGCGCACTCGGTGCGACTGCCGATGGAGCGATCGTTTGGCCGTCTAAACGATCCATGAATCGGGGATCTTGAAATCTTCCCGTCGCTGCATAAATTACTGCTCGCCGGCCGCCTCGGGGCCGGCCCACCGCTCGCTATGGGGGCGGCCAGGAGAACCATTCCGTATTGCTTCTAAGGAGGATATGGCCATGCGAACTCTTCTCGATTATTCCCCGCTGCATCGTTCCAGCATCGGTTTCGACCGTGTGTTCGACCTGCTCGAGAGCGCTGCGCGCAACCAAGCATCCGACAACTATCCGCCATTCGATTCCATCAAGCTGGACGAGGATCGTTATCGGGTGACCATGGCGGTCGCCGGTTTCCGCGAAACCGACCTCACCATCACCACGCAGGGCAACCTGCTGCTGGTGAGCGGCGAGCGCAAGGGAGAGCCGGAAGGCAAGTACCTGCATCGCGGGATCGCCACGCGCCCGTTCCAGCGCCGTTTCGAGCTGGCCGAGCACGTGCGCGTCACCGGTGCCCGTCTGGCCGATGGTCTCCTGTCCATCGACATGAAGCGCGAGGTACCGGAAGCCATGAAGCCGCGCCAGATCCGCATCGACGCGGGCGAGGGCGGCGAGACCTCGGTGCGCCAGCTCACGGATCACCAGGCCGCCGCGTAACAGGAAGGGCCCGGACGCCTCCGCGGCGTCCGGGCCATGTGGGGGCTTCCCCTCACGGGATGCGCGTCAACGAGCTTCTGGCGGAATCATTCCGATCGTGCCCAGCCACTTCTCGGCAAGCTCCGGCCAATGCGTGATGGGTTCCGCCGTGGGCCGCAGTCCGAATGCGTGCCCACCATGGGCGTAAAGGTGCAATTCCGCCGGTGCCTCCGCTTTCGTCATGGCGGTGTAATACACGAGCGCCTGATTCGCGCCATCGACATGATCGTCTTCGGCTTGCAATACGAAGGTCGGGGGCGTGTCTTTCGTGACGGGAATATTCGGATTCAGCGTGTGGAAGTCGGTGGTGAGGTGGCCGGGATAGATGGCCAGCGCGAAGTCGGGACGTGCGCTTTCCTTGTCCACCGTATCCACCGGCGCATAGATGCGCTTCCGGTAGTTAGTGCTCGCCTCGGCGACGATGAATCCGCCGGCAGAAAACCCGAGAATACCCACCTTGTGCGGATCGACATGCCACTCGGCCGCGCGCGCTCGCACCAATCGTAGCGCGCGCTGCGTATCGGCCAGCGAGGGCAACGACAGCGCGAGGTTGTGCGGCCTGCAATCGCATCGCCAGTCGTAGGGAGCGCTGGGCACCCGATACTTCAGGAGCACGCAGGTCACACCTCGCGGCGTGAGCCAGTCGCAGACTTCGGTGCCTTCCAGATCCATCGCCAGTCCTTCGAAGCCGCCCCCTGGAACGACAACGACCGCCGCACCCGTGTTGCGCGAGGCCGGCGCATAGATAGTGATCGTCGGCTGTGAAACATTGGTGACCCACACCACCGGTTTGCCGCCGATGAGGTCGGTGCCCGTCTTGACCGACTCGGGGCCGGGCACTGCGTTCGCATTGGGTGGCTTGCCCGGCCAGAGCGGCACCTGGGCCCGACCTTCCGCGGGTGGCCATGTGCTGGTTTCGGCCGACGCTGCGCCGGCTGCCAGCGCTACGACCAAGGCGACGAGGAACGGCTTCATGTGTTTTCCCCTGCGTGACTGGAGAAAGCATTGTCCATTGCGTGCGGGACACGGCGCGGCCGGTTTCCTGTCCTTGTTCGGGCAAGCGGCGCGAAGGGAATACGGAGCACCGCCGCACCGTTTGTGTCGCGGCCGGGCTCAGGCCGCGAAACCGCCGTCGATCATGAGGCTCGCGCCGGTGATGTAGCCCGCTTCCGGCCCCGCGAGGTAAGCGACGAAACTGGCGACCTCGTCGGGGTGCCCATACCGTCCCGCGGCGAGCATCGGGATAAGGCCTTGCGCCATCGGGCCGCTGGCGGGGTTCATGTCGGTGTCGACGGGGCCCGGCTGCACCACGTTCACGGTAATGCCCTTGGGGCCCAGGTCTCGGGCCAGGCCCTGGGTCAGCCCCTGCAACGCCGATTTGCTCATGGCGTAGACGGCGCCACCGGCGAAGGGCATGCGCTCGGCATTCGTGCTGCCGATGTGGATGATGCGGCCGCCCTGGCCCATGATCCTCGCCGCCGCGCGGCTGGCGATCACCGCGGCCCGCACATTCACGGCGAGGGTGCGGTCGATATCCTCCGTCGTGAATTCCTCGATCGGGGCGATGGCGAGCACGCCTGCGTTGTTCACGAGGATGTCCAGCGCGCCGAAGGCTTCCCGTGTCCGCGTGACCGCGGCCTCGATGGCCTTCTCGTCGGCGCTATCCGCCTGGATGGCGATGGCGCGCCCGCCCGCTTTTTCGATGTCGTCGACCACGGCCTGGGCGGCCGTGGCGCCCTGGACATAGGTGAGCGCGACGGAGGCTCCGCCGGCCGCGAGGCGGCGGGCCACGGCCGCCCCTATGCCGCGCGAACCGCCGAGGACGAGGGCGCTCTTGCCCTGGATGCTGTTGAGGTTGTTCATGGTCGATCTCCGGTACGTGGGCTGTCTTGTGCGCCACCAATCTATGCGCGTCGAGCCACAACCGGTAGCCATAGAACGGTAGTTTCATTCCATCCAAATCGTTTAGAATCGTGGCGTGGACACTTTGAACGGCATCGCCTGTTTCGTTCGCAGCGCCGAGGCGGGCAGTTTTGCCGCCGCCGCGCGCGTGCTAGGGCTGACGCCTGCGGCGGTCGGCAAGAACGTCGCCAGGCTGGAGGCGGAACTGGGCGTCCGGCTGTTCCAGCGAACGACGCGACGCCTGTCGCTCACCGAGGCCGGCGACGCCTTTCGGCAGGACGTGCAGGGCAGCCTCGACCAGCTCAACCACGCGATGGTGAACGCCCGCGCCCGCACCACAGGCCCGGCGGGCGAATTGCGCGCGGCACTGCCCAATGCGTTCGGTCGCGAATACATCGTTCCGATGCTCGAAACGTTTCTCGCGTCTTTCCCCGCCATCCGAGCGGACTGGCGTTTCGACAATCGGCCGGTCGACCTCATCGCCGACGGCTTCGATGTCGCGATCGGCGGCGGCTTCGACCTTCGGCCCGGCGTCGTGGCCCGCGCGTTGGCTCCCGCACACCGCATCCTCGTCGCGTCGCAGGGGTTCCTCGACGGCGGTCCGGCCATTGCCACGCCCGCCGACCTGGCAGGCCGGAGCGGCATCCTGATCCGCTCGCCGCAGACGGGACGCGTGAGGGACTGGGTATTGTCCAATCGCTACGGCGCGGAAGCGGCCATCGAGCTGGACCGGAGGGTCCTGTTCGACGACCCCGACGCCGCGTGTCACGCAGCGGCCCTGGGCTTGGGTATCGCGCTCGTGGCGGTGCAATCGGCATTGCCCTGGATCGAACGCGGCCGGCTGAAACGTGTGCTGCCCGAGTGGTGGGTCGAAGGCGGCAATCTGTCGCTGTACTACCCGGCACAGGCCCTTTTGCCGCAGAAGACGCGCGTATTCATCGACCATATCGTGGAGCGCTTCCGCGTGCAGGATCTGGCACGGCGCTTCAACGCCCTGCACCCCGACGTCCTCTGAGGACGGGCGGCGACCACCGCGGCCCGGTGTACGTACGCACGCGCCGTATCGCCGGCTTCCGATGGTGAAAGAAGGACGTGGGAACGAGGCTGCACGGATGCGATGCGCCCATGGCTCTTCCCTCATCGAATCCCTCACCGCGCTCGCGGTGTTCGCCATCGGCTCGGCTTGCCATGCCACGTGGATCGGGCAATCCATGGCCAGGCATGCGCATGCATCGCGGTTGATCGCCGCCACCACGATCGCCTTGAGCCTGGAAGCGCGAATGCGCGCGAACCGGGAAGCGGCGGTCGCCGGGCATTACGAAAGCGACTCGCGCGGCCTGTCCTGCGCCGCAGACTGTCACCGGCGCGAGGTCGCGGCCGCCGATCTCTGGCTGTTCCGCAAGGCCATCGACCGCCATCTCGGCGCAGGCGCGTCCTCACGTGTCGCCTGCGTGCCCGCGAATGAATGCACGATCTCCATCGCGTGGCTGGGCCATACCGTCCTCGATTGGTCGTTTCGACCGTGAGCGCGCGCGGCTTCACCTTGGTCGAACTGCTGATCGGGAGCGTGATCGCCGGCCTGGTCGGCGCGATGGCACTGGCTGTGCTTTGGCGAACAGGGTTGGTCACGGCCCGAGTGCAAGCCCGCTTGCGCGGCGACGACGACGCCTGGCTGGCCCTGGCCGCCATCTCGCGCGATCTCCGCGGGGCTGCGACGTGGCAGGGCTGTGTTGACGACGACGGTTGCGCGAAGGGGACGGCCCATCGCGTCGCCAATGCCATGGTTGCCGGCCACGCGCAATGGTTTGTGGACGACGGTCTCTGGCGCTGCGAACGGAAAGAAGTCGGCAGCGATGCGCGTTGGACCTGCGCCCGATTCCTGGACGGTATTTCCGCAGTGAGATTCATGGCGGATCTGGCCCTGGGTGACGGCAAGATGGAAAGGCGGGACTTCGCGGAAGGCGACAGCGTCAAAGCCATCGACGTCACGATATGGACGCCCGACGGCCGGTCCTACTCACGTACCACCGGTTGGCACGAGCGTGCGCACTGAGCGCGGTGCCGTCCTCATCGTGGTGCTCGCTGTGCTGGCGATGATGACGGTGCTGGGCGCGGCGCTGTCACGTTCCGCTGCAGAGCGCATGCTGGCGGCGCGCGACTTCGTGCGCGTCGAAACCCTGGCCCGCACACGGCGCGACGCGCGGGTGGCGACGCAGGCGGCGGCCATGCGACCATCGGCGGCGGCGCGGTACGCGCGTCGTCGAACAGAAGGGGAGGCCATGGACCGCAGACGATTCCTACAGGGCGCGACGATCGCCTCGGGCGTGGCGATGACCGCGACCGGTCTTGCGAAGGGCTCTGCCAAGGCGCTTTCGAGCACATCGGGGGGCATCGTCCCCCGCGTATGTTCCACCTGGGACTTCGGCGTGGCCGCCAACCAGGCGGCGTGGAAAGTGCTTGCGGGCGGCGGCCGCGCGCTGGATGCCGTGGAACAGGGCGCGCGCGTGCCGGAAGCGGACCTGCGAAACCACAGCGTGGGCCGTGCCGGTTACCCCGATCGCGACGGCAAGGTCACGCTGGACGCCAGCATCATGGACGAAAACGGAAATTGTGGCGCCGTGGCCGCGATCGAGCATATCGCCCATCCTATTTCCGTGGCCCGACGGGTCATGGAACGCACGCCGCACGTGCTGCTCGTTGGCGACGGCGCGCTCCAGTTCGCCCTGGAACAGGGCTTCCCCCGCGAGGAGCTGCTCACGCCGGAGTCGGAGAAGGCCTGGCACGAATGGTTGAAGACGGCGAAGTACAAGCCGGTCGCCAACAGCGAAGTGAAGAGCTACAACGCAGGCCCGGGCGGCACGCCGGGCGATGCCAGCAACCACGACACCATCGGCATGCTTGCCATCGACGCGAAGGGCAATCTTTCCGGTGCCTGCACCACCAGCGGCATGGCGTGGAAGCTGCACGGACGCGTGGGCGACAGCCCCATCATCGGCGCGGGACTCTACGTGGACAACGAGGTCGGTGGCGCCACGTCCACCGGCGTCGGCGAGGAGGTCATCCGCAACGTGGGCAGTTTCCTCGTGGTGGAGCTGATGCGCCAGGGATGCTCGCCCGAGGACGCCTGCCGCGAGGCCGTCGAACGCATCCTGAGCCGCAAGCCGAACGCGAAGGATCTCCAGGTGGGCTTCCTCGCGATGGACAAGAAGGGCAACGTCGGCGCCTGGGCCATCCAGAAGGGCTTCTCGTATGCCGTCTGCGACGCGAAGAAGCAGGACGCGCTGATCCCCGGCAAGAGCACGTACTGATCGTGGCGCTGCTCGAAATCGCGGCCAACTCGGTGGCGTCCGCTTTCGCGGCACAGGAAGGCGGCGCGGGCCGCGTGGAACTGTGTGCCAGCCTGGAAGAGGGTGGAGTCACACCGTCGCATGGCACCATCGCGCTGGCTCGCGAGGGCCTTTCGATTCCGTTGTATGTGCTGATCCGCCCGCGCGCGGGCGACTTCCTCTACGAGAACGCCGAGATCGAGGCGATGCTCGACGACATCGCCCATTGTCGCCAACTGGGTTGCGACGGCGTCGTCGTCGGCGCGCTCACCGCGGAAGGCGAGGTGGACCGCGAGGCCTGCGGGCTGTTCCTGCGTGCGGCGGAAGGCATGGGCGTCACCTTCCATCGTGCCTTCGACCTCGTGCCGGACCGGCACGAGGCGCTGGAAACATTGATCGAATTCGGCTTCGAGCGGGTACTCACATCCGGCGGCATGCCCAGTGCCGTGGCCGGCGCCTCGACCATCTCGCGGCTGGTGTCGCAGGCAGGTGGCCGCATCGTGGTGATGCCGGGTGCCGGCATCGAGCCCGGCAACGTCGTCGCGTTGCGCGAAGCGACGCGAGCCAGGGAATTCCATGCCTCCGCGAAGCGCCGCCTGCCGTCGGCGATGCGCCGCGTTCCTGGCGACGCTCTGGGTATGGGCGCGGGTGAAACACGCACGGATGTCGAGACGGTGCGTGCCTTGGTCGCGGCGTTGGCCTGAGCTGTAGCCGTATTTTTATCGGACTGGGGCCAGGTTTTCTCGCCGCCATGGCGGCTCCTACAGGAAATCGAACGGCTACCAGTTCCTCAGCACACACCCAGCGACTTCAGCACGACGATCACGAAGAACTGCTACGCCCGCCCACGCGGTCTCACCGGTACCAGCCCCGCGGGTGTGGCCGCCACGATGCGTCGGCCGGCCTCGGGTGCGATCTCGTGCAATCCGGTCAGCGTGCCGAAGGCCGGTAGCATGGCTACGTCGCGATCGAAAACGAACGCAGGCAGACGATGCCGTCGCCAGCCGTCGCGCACCGTGACGCCCGGATGCACGTGCCCCGCGAGGGTGTAGCCATCGGCGTGTGGCGACGGATGGTGCGCGAAAACGAACGGAGGCACCAGGACACGATCGGGGCGCACGCCAATGCCGAGCGTGGCGACGTCGAAGTGCCTGTCGTGGTTGCCCGCGATCAGGTCCACCGCCAGCTCCGCGTGCGATTCGCGCCAAGTGCGAACCTTTTCCACCCAGGCGCTGCGCTCCGTCGCCGCGCCGTGCACCAGGTCGCCGAGGACCACCAGCCGCGCGGGAGCGAACTCGGCGATGAGTGCGTCGAGGCGGGCCAGATCGTCGTCGGTGTCGCCGCTGGGTACGGCGATGCCCGCGCGCCGGAACACCGCACCCTTGCCGAAGTGCACGTCGGATACCAGCAGCGTTCGTCGTGTGGCCCAGTAGATGGCCCGTTGCGCATGCAAGGTGAGCCGTTCGCCCGCCACCTCGATATCGTGCGTCATCATGCGTCCGCTCCCGCTTCCAACGTCGCCAGCATGCGTTCGACGCGGGTCTTCCAGTCGTCGCCGGCGATGCCGCCCCGCAGCCGTTCCACCCAGAGCGGAAAGGCGAGGGGGCTCAGCCGTTTCGTCTCGCGCCACAGCAGCCGAGACCGCGACACGCGCAGGAGGCACGCGCGCAACCGCGAATAATCCAGTTGCTGGTCGAGTACTTCGCGCTCGGCCTGCCAGAGCAGCGGGTGCGCAGGATCGTGGCGGCGTAGCACGTCGAACAGCAGGCCGCTGGATGCCTGCAACTGCCGAAGCGTCTTGCCGTGCGCGGGATACCCGTTGAAGACGAGCCCGGCCACCCGCGCTATCTCGCGGAACTGCCGCCGTGCCAATTCCGACAGGTTGATGCTCGCGCGAATATCCGCGCGAAGGCCCCAGGGATGCAGCAGGCGTCGCATTGTTTCCTCGTCCAGTGGCGGCATGCGTGCGGCCGTCAGCGTCAGACCATAGTCGTTCACGGCGTAACCGTAGTCGCCGGGCTGGATACGCGCCATGCGATAGGCGAGCACAGCCGCCAGCCCTTCGTGCGCGAGACGCCCGGCGAACGGAAACACGAAGAGATAATCGCCCTCGCGAGTACGCGTTCGCTCGCAGAGTGTCTCGTCCACGCGCGGAATGGACGACTGCCGGCTCTGTACATCGAGCAGTGCCCCGAGCGCACGCATCTCCGCGGACGCCGGGATGCCGCCCGCCAGCGCCTCGCGCAGTTCGTCCGACAGTTCGCCCGAGAGTGGCAGCCGCCCGCCCATCCAGCGGGGCACGCCGCCGCGTCGGTTGGGCGCGGCACGCACATAGGCAGTCATGTCGCGCACGCGCACCAGTTCGAGGTTGCGGCCGGCGAAGAGGAAGCGGTCGCCGGGCCGAAGACGCGAGAGGAAGCTCTCTTCCACCGTGCCCAGTCGCGCGCCCTTCATGTAACGCACGTGCAGGCTGCCGTCGGATGTGATCGTGCCGATCGACAGGCGGTGCATGCGCGCGATGCGCCCGCTTTCCACGTGGTAGCGTCCATCGGTTTCCGTGAGCTTCTGGTATTCCGGATAACTCGCCAGCGCCGACCCGCCGGTACGCAGGTAGGCGAGCACGGCATCGAAGCGTTCGCGCGGGAGGTTGGCGTAGGCGAGCGAGGAGGTGATCTCGGCATAGGCGCCGTCGGCGGTGAAGCCGCCGCCGAGCGCCATGGTGAGAAGGTGCTGCGCGAGCACGTCGAGGCATCCGCGCATCGGCCGGCGAGGTTCGAGATGCCCGGTCTCCAGCGCGTGGCGCGCGGCGGCGATCTCCGCCAGTTCGAGCAGGTGCGTCGGCACGCAGAGGATGCGGGAAGGGGCGCCAGGCCGGTGTCCGCTGCGGCCGGCGCGCTGGAGCAGGCGCGCGATGCTCTTGGGACTGCCGACCTGGATCACGCGCTCGACGCTGGCGAAGTCGACGCCGAGGTCGAGGCTCGACGTGGCGACCACGCAACGCAGGGCGCCCACGCGCAAGCCCTCCTCGGCGGCGAAGCGCAACTTCGGATCGATGGAGCCATGGTGCAGCGCCAGCGTGTCCGGCGACTCCGGCCACACCGACGACAAGGCCTCGTGCCACAGTTCCGCTTGCGAGCGGGTGTTGGCGAACACCAGGCTGCTGCGCGCCTTCAACACGGCATCCAACACGCGCGGCAGCTGCGAAAGACCCAGGTGGCCGGCCCAGGGGAAACGTTCGCCGTCTCCCGGAAGCGCGCTTTCGACGATCGTCTTCTTTTTCGAGCGGGCGCCGATCAGCACCCCGTCGCTGGCAAGCGCGCGCAACGCTTCGTCGAGGTTACCGAGCGTGGCCGACAGTCCCCAGGTGCGCAGGCCCGGCAGCCAGTGGCGAAGGCGTGTCAGCCCGAGTTGCAGCAAGGTGCCGCGCTTGTTGCCAACGAGTTCGTGCCACTCGTCCACGACGACACCGCGGAGGCTTGCGAACCGCTCCTTCGCATCCGGGTAGCTGAGCAGCAGGGCCAGGCTTTCCGGCGTGGTCACCAGCAGTTCGCACGCGCCGCGACGGAGGCGAGCCCGTTCGGCGCTGCCGCTGTCACCGGTGCGGCGCAGTACGCGCCAGGGAAGTTCCATCGCTTCCACCGCGGCCGTGAGGTGTTGCGCGGTGTCCGTGGCCAGCGAGCGCAAGGGCGTGATCCAGAGAAGCTGCAGGCCCGTTTGCGGCCGCAGAACCCCGTCGATGAGAGGCCCGCCCGCCGCGGCCAGTGTCTTCCCCGTGCCGGTCGGGGCGTGGATGAGCCCGTTGTGCCCTTCGTGCCATGCGCGCCACGCCGCCCTCTGGAACGGCGCGGCACGACGCTCCTGCGCGGCGAACCACGCGAGGAGGCGCGCCTCAGCCCGACGCCAGGCGGCGGAGGTCGTCGAGCTTGTCGGCATCGCGAATGCCCAGGTCCGTGCGCCAGCGCAGGATGCGTGGGAAGCGCACCGCCACGCCGGCCTTGTGGCGCCCCGAAGCCTGGATGGCTTCGAAGGCGAGTTCGAATACGTGCGTGGGTTCCACCGAGCGAACGGGCCCGAAGCGCTCGATGGTGTGCGCACGGATCCAACGGTCGAGGCGGCCGATCTCGGCATCGTCGAGGCCGGAGTACGCCTTGGCGACCGGCACCAGCGTGTCGCCTTCCCACACGCCGAAGGTGTAGTCGGTGAAAAGCCCGGAACGACGTCCATGCCCCGGTTGCGCATACAGCAGCACGGCATCGACGGTGTACGGATCCACCTTCCATTTCCACCAGTCGCCGCGCTTGCGGCCGACCCGATAGGGCGAGTCCAGGCGCTTCAGCATCAGCCCCTCGGTACGCCGCTCGCGCGACTCGCCGCGCACGGCGGTCAGTGCGTCCCATGTCGGAGCGTCCACCGCGGGGGACAGCATCAGCGTCGGTCCATGCCCCTCCACCAGGGCGGCAAGCATGGAACGGCGCTCGCCGAGCGGACGTTCGCGCAGATCCTGTCCATCCAGTTCGAGCAGGTCGTAGGTCATGAGCCGCACCGGCGTATCGGCAAGCAGCTTTGGCCCGGGCTTGAGCTTGCCGATGCGTTTCTGTAGTGCGGCGAAGGGCAGCGGATGCGCTTCGTCGAGCGTCCACGCGAGGATCTCGCCGTCCAGGACGCAGCCGTCCGGCAGGTTCAGCGCGGCGAGCTCAATCTCCGGAAAGCGGCCATCCAGGCGTTCTTCGCCGCGCGACCAAAGCAGCGCGCCACCGGCTCGGCGCATCAGCTGCGCGCGTATGCCGTCCCATTTCCATTCGGCCAGCCAGTCGCCGACGGCGCCCAACGAATCGATGTCCTGTTCGAGCGGGGAGGCAAGGAAGAAGGGGTAGGGCCGTTCGCCGGCGTGTTCGTCCGCGCGTTCTGGCCCGGCCAGCGCGAGGAAGGCCTCGGCAGTGGGCTTCCATGTGCCGCTCAACCGATGCGCGATGAGATCCGTGGGAAGGTTCGACCACTGGGCGAGCGCCTGCACCACGAGGCGTTGCGAGACACCGACGCGCAGCGAACCGGTGAGGAGCTTGTTCACCAGGAACACCTGCTGTCTCGGCAGCGGTCTCCACCATTCACGCAGCAGCTCGATGCGCTCGGACGGCTCCAGGCGGGCGAGGGATGGAAGCCGCGCTTCCATCCAGACGTGCAGGGGCACATCGTCGCCGCCGTCTTCCGCGCCCGGAAGCATCAGCGCGATCGTCTCCGCCAAATCGCCGACATGTTGGTAGCTGTCATCGATCAGCCACTCCGCGTAACCCGTTTCCGCCGCGAGCGCCAGACGCAACTCCGTGGACGTCGCCGTGCGCTTGAGCTTGCCGCCGCCCAGCACGTAGACGGCCCACGCCGCATCGACCGCAGGCGCGTCCGCGAAATACGCGGCCATCGCGTCCCGCTTGGCGGACGTGGACGACGTGCGGTCGAGGGCTTCGAAGAGCGCGGCGAAGCGGCGCATCAGTCGCCTTCCTCGCTACTGCGAGCGTCGGGCATGGCACCGCCGAGGGATCGCAAGGGAAACGCTTCATGACCGGTGTCGCGCAGGTGCCTGACCAACGCTTCGCCGTCGCCGTGGGTGACGTAGATGCGCTTCGCGCCGCAATCGTCCACGCTGCGCAGGAGGCCCGGCCAGTCGGCATGGTCGGAAACGACGAAGCCGCGGTCATAGCCGCGGCGGCGCCGCGCACCGCGCACCTGCATCCAGCCGGAGGCGAAGCCGGTCGAAGCCTTTCCGAAGCGGCGCATCCATGGCGATCCGGCGGCGGAGGGCGGCGCCATGATCAGCTCGCCGGCGAAATCCTTGCCGCGCGCGGACTCGCTGACCGGCACCGTCGGCAACATGTGCACTCCCGCATTCCGGTAGACCTCCACGAGCCGCAACATGGCGCCATGCAGGTGCACCGTGCGGTCGCTGCGCGTGGCCAGTTCGGCGAGCAGGCGCTGGGCCTTCCCGAGGGCGTAGCAGAACAGCACCGCCGGCACGCCGCGATCGCGGCACTCGTCGACCCACGCGAGGATGTCGGCCACCACCGTGCGCATCGACGGCCAGCGATAGATGGGCAGGCCGAAGGTGGATTCGGTGACGAACACATCGCAAGGCACGGGTTCGAACGGTGCGCAGGTCGGATCCGGATCGCGCTTGTAGTCGCCGGATACCACCACCACCTTGCCGCGGCCTTCGATGCGGACCTGTGCCGCGCCGAGGATGTGGCCCGAAGGATGAAACGACACGCTGGTGTCGCCGAGGGTGAAGCGTTCGCTCCAGTCGTGCGCATGAAGGATCGAATCCGCGCCCAGGCGCTCGCGCATCAGCAGACGGCCGGCCGCCGCGACATGATAGAGGCCGCTGCCCGACCGTGCGTGGTCGCCGTGCGCGTGCGTGACGACGGCACGCGCCACCGGCTGCATCGGATCGATGAAGAAGTCGCCCGCGGGACAATACAGGCCTTCGGGGCGCGGCAGCAGCAGGTCGCTATCCATGCGGCGACGTTAGGCGGCGCTTAGTCAACGCCGCGAAAAGGTGTCGCGGATCAGGCCACGAACTGCAGGCGGGCCAGTTCCGCGTACAGGCCGCCCTCGGCCAGGAGGCTTTCGTGGGTACCCTGGGCCACGATGCGGCCACCCTCCATCACCACGATGCGGTCCGCGCGTTGCACAGTGGCCAGGCGATGGGCGATCACGAGGGTGGTGCGTCCTTTTTCCAGGCGTTCCAGCGCATGCTGGATGGCGGCTTCCGATTGGGCGTCGAGCGCCGAGGTGGCCTCGTCGAGCAACAGCAACGGTGCGTCGCGCAGGATGGCCCTGGCGATGGCCACGCGCTGCTTCTGGCCGCCGGACAGGCGCACGCCTCGTTCGCCCAGCGCGGCGTCGTAGCCGTCGGGCAGGGCGGAAATGAAGCTGTCGGCTTCGGCCAGGCGCGCGGCCTCGCGCACCTCGTCGTCGCTGGCGTCCGCACGGCCGAAGCGGATGTTGTCCGCCGCGGTGCCGCCGAAGATCACCGTCTCCTGCGGCACGAGTGCGATGGCGCCGCGCAACTCTGGAAGGGCGAGGGCGCGCAGATCGACCCCGTCGAGGCGGATGGCGCCGGATACGGGGTCGTGGAAGCGCAGCAGCAGGCTGAATACCGTGCTCTTGCCGGCGCCGGAGGGACCGACGAGGGCCACGGTTTCACCCGGGGCGATGTCCAGGTGGAAGTCGGAGAGGGCGGGAACGTCGGGCCGCGAGGGATAGCGGAACTCCACGTGTTCGAAGCGCAGCGCGCCGGTCACCGGACGCGGAAGCGGTTCCGGCGCATCGGGCGTGCGGATCGTGGCGCGTTCGGCGAACAGTTCCCCGATGCGCTCCATGGCGCCCGCGGCGCGGAGCACGTCGCCCCACACTTCGGAAAGGCCCGCCACGGAACCCGCGGCGAAAATGGCGTAGAGCACGAACTGGCTGAGCACGCCGGGGGCCAGATCGCCGGCGATCACGTCGCGCGCACCGGCCCACAGCACCAGGGTGATCGCGCCGAAGATCAGCACGATGACCGCGGCGGTGAGCAGCGAGCGCATGCCGATGCGTCGGCGCGCCGTGGCGAGCGCCAGCGCGATGGCGCCGGCATAGCGGCGGCTCTCGATCGGCTCGCGCGCGTAGGCTTTCACCGCCTGCGCCGCGTTCAGCGTTTCGTTCGCCACCGCGGCGGCGTCGGCGATGCGGTCCTGGCTGTTGCGGGACAGTTTCTGCACGCGCCGGCCGAACACGAGGATCGGCAGCATCACGGCAGGAATCACCAGCGCGGTGAGGCCCGCGAGACGTGGGCTCGTCCAGGCCATGGCGGCCGCGGCGCCGATGAGCATCACGGCGCTGCGCAGGGCGACGGAGATGCCCGAGCCGACCAGCGTCTGCACCACTTCGGTGTCGGTGCCCAGCCGCGAGGTGAGTTCGCCCACGCGGGTGCTCTCGTAGAAGCCGACGTCCAACTGGATCACGTGCTCGTAGAGCGCGGTGCGCAGCGAGGCGAGCGAGCGTTCGCCGAGGAGGGCGATACAGTAATAGCGGGCGGCCGTGGCGAACGCGAGCACCAGGGCCACGCCGAACAGGCCCAGGAAGGTGCCGTTGATGGTTGCCAGGCTCGACGCGAGGAAGCCGTGGTCGATGATGTGCCGGACGGCCACAGGCAGCAGCAGCGACGCGCCGGACGAGATGCCAAGGAACACGAGCCAGCCGATGGCGAGCCCCTTGTGCGGCTTCAGGAACGGCCAGAGGTTGCGCAGCGCGCCGATGTTGCGCGACTTCTCCCTGCGTTGCTCGCTCATGCTCACTTCGGTGGTTTCCAGGCAATTCGGGAACGGATGGGGCCGCCCGGTACGGTATTCAACCGCGAGTTCCTGCGAGACCGCTCAGTCCAGGCGACGGGGGCGCACCCGGCCGTGAGTGAGGTCCACCACCCTCGACACGATCGAATCCAGCGCATCCCGCGCCGCCGCCACCGTCAGCGTCACGCCGTCCGCGTCGAACGCCTCCCTTTCCACCGTCGCCCCCATCTCGCGAAGGCGGGCGTCGAGCAGGGCCAGTTCGCCGAACTCGCAGCGCAGTTCCAAGCGCCCGATGGGTACGATGGGGGTCCGTGGCGCGAGGCGCAGGCATTCGGCCGCGCTGCCTCCGTAGGCCCGGGCCAGCCCGCCTGCGCCGAGCTTGATTCCGCCGTACCAGCGCGTGACCAGCACGGCCACGCGGTCGCAGCCTTGGCCGTCGATGGCGGCGAGGATGGGCCGCCCCGCGGTGCCGCCGGGCTCGCCGTCGTCGTTGAAGCGATAGGCGTCGCCGATGCGATAGGCCCAGCAGTTGTGCGTTGCCGCCGGATCGCCGTGCGCTTCCAGCCATGCCAGGGCCGCGGTCGGCGTGTCCACGGGGGTGGCCTGGGCGAGGAAGCGGCTTTTCCTGATCTCTTCCTCGTGCCGCCACGGCGCGGCCAGCGTGTCCAATGGCGTACTCAAGGTTCCAGGTCGCACAGGTCTCGGGGCGACGAGGTTAAGGCATCCGCGGCGTCGCCGTCTGCATGGCGCCGCCGGCGATCAACCGATGTAGCGTGAGCCATCCATGCGCACGGTGTTCGCGCGCCCGTCGTCCTGACTGCCGACGCGGTTGCGTCCGGCCTGCTTCGCACGGTAGAGCGCGCGGTCGGCCGCGTTGAGAAGATCGAGCGGACCGCTTTCCGAACTCGCGTTGGCAGCGGCCACGCCGATGCTGATGGTCACGACGCCGAAGGGGCTGAGCGGATGCACGATCGACAGCGACTGGATTTCCTTGCGCAGGCCGTCGGCGAGCGCGACAGCGTCCGGCAGGTTCGTGCCCGGGGCCACCACCGCGAATTCCTCGCCGCCGAAGCGGGCGATGAAGTCGCCCGCGCGCAAGCCCCGGCGCAACAGGGCGGAAGCGATGGTGCGCAGGCATTCGTCGCCCGCGAGGTGGCCGAAGCGGTCGTTGAATTCCTTGAACTGGTCGACGTCGATCATGAGCAGGGCGATGGGGTCCTGCTGGCCGGGCCGGTGCCATTCGCGCAGCAGGCGTTCGTCGAGTGCACGGCGGTTGGCCAGGCCGGTGAGGCTGTCGACGAAGACCAGCCCCTGCAACTCGTCGCGGCTGCGAGCGAGGCGGGATTCCTCTTCGACCAGATCCACCTGGGCCAGCGTGCCGCGCAGGCCGATACCGATCACGGCCGCGATGGCGCCGCCGATACCGAGGAGCGGATAACCGGGAATGACCATCAAGCCGAACCCGAGCACGCTCATGGCCAGGAATGTGGGACTGGCGCTCTGCACGAAGCGCACCAGGTACACCGGGGCATGCCAGTAGCGCTGCGGCATGTGTGTGGTGGCGGCCAGGAAGAGGGCGAGGAACGGCACGTCGAGCAGAACGTCCCATGGTGAGCTGCCGAATTCGGGATGCCCGCCCAGGGCGACGTAGTGATTGTAGAAATAGCCGGAAAAGGCATAAGTGACGAAGAAGGCGCTGACGCCGCGGAAATAGAAGTGGTCGTCCGACCGGTCGGTGGCAATGTAACGGAGCAGTGCGGCCACGGCGAGGCAGCTGTTCTCGAAGTCGAGCATGTAGGCCACGTCTACCGCGGCCTGCGTACCGACGGCACCTTCCAGCGACACAATGGAAAACGTGCGGATGTAGAAGAGCACGCCGAGCAGCGACGCCAGCACCAGGTCGATGGCCATGGCCCATTTCTTCCGCGCCGCCACCGGCGCCGACGAGACGGACACGAGCACCGGCAGCACGTACAGGATGTAGAAGAACATGCTGTCGCCGGGCGCCGGATTGGAGTTTTCCAGCACGTAGTTCTGCCGTGCCGAGAGAGACATGCCGACCGCCCACAGGGCAAGGCTGGCCAGCAGCAGCCACCAGCGGCGGTCCCTCGGGGTGCCCGAGCGCCGCCATGCGGCCACCACGCTGGCCATGGCGAGGCCGGTCACGAAGAAGAAGAACGCATACGAGATGGTCATGCCCACCTGGGGCATGAGGACAAGCGCCGCCACATGGGCCGCGATGATGCTCGCCGCGACAACTGGATACCTCATGGCGAGCCTCCCGCCACCTGCAACACAGTAGTCATATCGGCCGTGCGGGCGGGAAATTTAGAAGCATGGAAAGATGTTAGGGGCCGATCGGTCCCCAAGGTGTTAAGCCGTTCCCAGGAAATCATGGTGCGGCGTGTCAAAAGCGGTGGGGCAGTGCAAGAAAACACCTTTGCGAATCGGTAACGTCACCTGTTCCCGTTTGTCGGCTTGGATTCGTCGCGCGCCGGTCGCAGGATGTCCGATCCAGCCGCATGCGCCCGAGCTCATCGGGACCGATCGTTCCATCAGGGAGCCCCCATGCAAGCCCTTGTCGATACATCCATGGCGCCCGGCGCCTCCATTGATGGCCACGATGGCCTGCTCTCGCTCGTGGAGCGTTACGACGCGGTCCGTGCCCGCACCGAGGCACTCGTCGCATCCCTCGGCCCGGAAGACATGGTCGTGCAGTCGATGCCCGACGCCAGCCCGGCCAAGTGGCATCTCGCCCACACCACATGGTTCTTCGAGACCTTCCTGCTCGGGCCGAACTTGCCCGGTTACCGGGTCTTCGACGCCGACTTTGCCTACCTGTTCAATTCGTACTACGAAGCCGTCGGCCCGCGTCATCCGAGGCCGCTGCGCGGGTTGCTCACCCGGCCGGCCGTGCCGCGCATACTTGCCTACCGCCACCACGTGGACAGGCACATGCGCGCCTTCCTCGCCGGCGATCTGTCCGAGGAACTGCAGGCCTTGGTGCGTCTCGGCTTCGCGCACGAGGAGCAGCACCAGGAACTGCTCGTAATGGACGTGCAGCATCTGTTCGCGCAGTCGCCGCTCAAGCCGGCTTTCGACCCTTCCTGGAAGGCGCCGGAGGCCGGGCCGGCGGGCCGCTTCCGCACGGTGGGCGGCGGCCCGGTCCGCATCGGTGCACGCGACGAGCCCTTCGCTTTCGACAACGAAGGACCATTGCACACGGTCTGGCTGGAGCCCTTCGAAATCGCCGACCGCCTGGTGACCAACGGCCAATGGCTGGCCTTCATGGCGCTGGGTGGATACCGTCGGGCCGACCTCTGGTTGTCCGATGGCTGGGCCCGTCGCCAGGCCGAGGGCTGGCAAGCACCGCTCTATTGGCAGCACGACGGGGAGGCCTGGTCGCACATGACGCCGGGCGGTTGGCAGCCCGTCGATCCGGACGCGCCGGTCACGCACGTCAGTTACTACGAAGCCGAGGCGTTCGCGCGCTGGGCGGGGGCGCGCTTGCCCACCGAGGCGGAATGGGAACATGCCATGCGCACCCGCGACGATCTCGAGCAGGTCGACGACGTGGTCTGGCAGTGGACGTCGAGCGCCTATGCACCTTATCCCGGCTTCCGCGCGGCGGACGATGCCGTGGGCGAGTACAACGGCAAGTTCATGAGCGGCCAGATGGTGTTGCGCGGCGGGGCCAGCGTGACGCCGCCGGGCCATTCGCGCGTGTCGTACCGCAACTTCTATCGGCACGAGCAACGCTGGATGTTCAGTGGGGTGCGCCTCGCCCGCGATCCGGGCACTTCGCCCGACCGCGAGCGGCTGAGCTTCCTGCGCGATACCCTCGCGGGACTCTCCTCGTCGCCCAAGGCGTTCTCGCCGAAGTATTTCTACGACGGCACCGGCTCGGAGCTCTTCGAAGCCATTTGCCGCACGCCCGAGTATTATCCGACACGCACGGAGACGGCGCTGTTGCGCGAGATCGCGCCGGCGCTCGCCGAGGCGGTACCGCCGGGCGCCGTGCTGCTGGAACTGGGCAGCGGCGCCAGCGACAAGACGCGCATGCTCCTGGACGCGGCGCCGTGGATTTTCGCTTACGTGCCCGTGGACATCAGCGCCGATGCGCTCGAAGGTGCGACGGCACGATTGCGCGAAGCCTACCCATCGCTGTCCGTGCAGCCGGTGGTGGGCGATTTCACCCAGGCCATCGAGTTGCCACCATCGCTCGCCGGCAGGCCCGTGGTCGCCTTTTTCCCGGGTTCCACCATCGGCAACTTCACGCCGGACGAAGCGGTGAGGCTCCTGCGATCGGTGCGCGAACGGTTGGGCGAGGATGCACGATTTATCGTCGGAGCCGATCAGGTGAAGGAACTCGACGTACTGCTGGCCGCGTATGACGATGCGGCCGGGGTGACCGCGGCGTTCAACCGCAATGTGCTCGTGCGCATCAACCGCGAGCTGGGCGGCGATTTCGACCCGCAGGCGTTCGAGCACCGTGCGCTATGGAATCCCGCCCGCGAGCGCATCGAGATGCACCTGGTGAGCCGCGAGGCGCAATGCGTGACGGTGGCCGGACAGTCGTTCGCCTTCGCCGCCGGCGAGTCGATCCATACCGAGAACTCGCATAAGTTCACGCCGGCATCGTTCGCCCGCCTCGCGGCGGACGGCGGGTGGGAGGTGGAGCGTTCGTGGATCTCGCCGACACCCGCCTTCGGCGTGTTCGTCCTGAAAGCCGTCTGAGCGCTTCGCTCAGACGGCATCGTCCACGGTCATGAAGCCATCGGCGGATACGCTCACCACGGCGCGGCGGTGAGCCTGGATCTTCAGCGCATCTTCCGTGGACGCCCCGATCGCCGATGCCGTCTGCGCGACGCCCACCGGCTTGTTTCCACGGCGCCTCTGCCTGCCAGCGAAGCGCGCGTGATTGTATCTGGACCAGGAGAGGAAGATCGCGGCGCATGTCACGGCCACGATCAGGATGACGTCGATGTCGCCGCCGTTGTCGACCAGATCGAACACGTGCAGCTGCACCCACGCGGTGCGCACACCGAAGGCCCAGGCGCCGAGCGTCAGCAGGGGTAGCCAGAGGAACGCCCAGAAGAGCCACGCGAAAACCGTGAGGGTGGCGAATGCGGCGCGTTGCGTGTGCGACTGGCGTTCCGGTCGCTGGATGATGATGGCTTCGGCTTTCATCGAAGTCCCCGGTCCGGGCTGACCCAGACGGCGCGCGTGCCGCGACGTTTGAGCAACGCCTTGGGAAACGCGACCACCGACGTCGCCGTGTTGAGCAGCCAGTACACCAGCGGATACCAGATCATCCAGTAGTAGTTCCGGCCAATGCGTGTTTCATAGCGGCGGTCGATCAGGAGGCTGATGAGGAACTGTGACAGGCAGATGACGCCGAGTACCACCCCATGCCATTGCGGAAGGAGCGTCTGGACGTGCGACGCGGGCGGTAGCGGGATGAATTGCCCCAGTGCCCAGAGCACGATGATCGCCGCCATCGTGTACGACCACACCAGGCTGGTGATGTACTCGAACGCTACCGGCCACATGCGGCGCTGGCGCCATTTGAGCAGGCGAGGCGTGTAGCGAAGCAACACCTCCGAACCGCCCTGGGCCCAGCGTAGGCGCTGCTTCCACAGGCCACGGAAAGTTTCGGGCATGAGAATCCAGCACAACGCGTTCGGTTCGTAGCGGATTTCCCAGTGCCGCATCTGCAGACGCCAGCTTACGTCGATGTCCTCGGTCACCATGTCGGTGTTCCAGTAGCCGACATCGTGCAGTGCACTCTTGCGAAAGCAGGCGATCACGCCCGACACCGTGAAGATTCGTCCGTAGACACGCTGCGCGCGCTTGATGAGGCCGATGATCGACGAGAACTCGCCGACTTGTACCTTCCCCAGCAGGGTGGAGCGGTTGCGGATACGCGGGTTGCCCGTAACGGCGGCGACGCGCGGGCTGTCGAGCATGTGCATCATCATCCAGTGCGTGGCGTAGTCGTCCAGCAACGCATCGCCGTCCACGCACACGAGAAAATCGGCGCGGGAAGCGAGCGCGGCCGCGCGAAGGCCCATGGCCTTGCCCTGGTTGCTCGACATGTGGATGACCCGCAGCGAGGGATACTGGCCCATCAGCTGGTCGAGCTGCGCGCCGGTATCGTCGGTGGAACCGTCGTTGATCGCGATGATCTCGAAGTTCGGATACTGCTGCGACGCCAGGTGGGCAATCGTCTCGCGAACCTGCTCGCCCTCGTTGTGACACGGCACCACTAGGCTCACCAGCGGATAGTCCGGCAGTGGCGTGGGGTGCACGCGCGGAGGTTCCCGCCGCTCCCAGCGCATGAAGTAGATGGCGCCGCCGCTCATCCAGAACAGCGACATCACCAACGGGTAATAGAACGCGAACTCCAGCAGGGCGTGAAGAATGCCGCCGTTCATCGCGCAGGCTCCGCGTACGGGTAGTCGGAGGAGGAAACGGCGGGGCGAATGATTTCCAGTGCCGGCCGGTCGTTGAGGAAATCGTCTGGGTAATAGCCGATATGGCGCGCGCCCAGGGCCTGCACGGCACGCATGCGCGCCGCGATGTCGCGCGCAGGGATGGGTTGGTGGGTGCGCCAGTCCTGCGCCGCGAATTCGAACAGCGTCTTGTCCATGGCCCCGGGCGTCGTCTTCACGGCGGCGACGAGCTTGCGGTACCAGCCCAGGCCGTCGGACTGGCCGTCGAGCTGGGGCATCGCCATGACCGCGGTCATGTCATAGGCGCGATTGAAGGCGGCGAGGCTTTGCGCGAACCAGGCTTCCGCGCCCGGCTCCATGATCGGACGGGTGTAGATGTTGCGCGCGGTGCGCAACTGCGGACGCCACCGTTTCATGCGGGCCGTCAGTTCCTGCGTGAACCCGATGAGCGCCTGGGTATTCTGGGCCGGGGTGTTGTGCGCCCATGGGCCGAGGTTGTCCGTGTCGCGCAGGTAGGCGTCGTCGGAGAACAGCACGCCCGCCTCGGCGGTGTGCATCGCCAGGTCTTCATACACGTCGCCGACGAGGGCGCGAACTTTCGGATCGTAGGGCGCGAGGCGGTAGTGGTCACCGCCGGGCTTGGGCTCGCCGGCAAGCGTCGGCAGCGATTCGCCGGGAAAGCGGAACGCGAGCACGGGCATCCACGCGTAGACCCGGACGCCGGCGCGGGTGCGCAGCTGCCATGAAACCCGCGAAAACAGATCGGCGCGCACGGGCAGGTGGCGATTGGGAAAATACACCGCATCGGCGACACCGTCGCCGTCGGGGTCCGCATACGCCTGCAGCCAGACGTCCGTCGGGTTCATGCGCTTGATGCGATCCAGCAGCTTCGAGAGGTTGCGGTCCTGCTGCGCCGGATCGGGGTCGTAGACGTAGTCGAGGTCCACCTGCACCACACGCGCCGGATCGATTCGGGCCTGGTGGCGGATGAGCCAGCCGAGCCGGTTCGCGGTGACGTTGTCGCTCACCAGGAGTCGCGGCACGGTTCGCCCCGGTTCCAGGTTGGGGTTGTCGTCGCTCAGGCTGAAGGTGACGGTCATTCCTACTTCCGCCGCCACCTCGCGACCGATCCGGGTGTATTCGCCGTAGGGCCAGGCCATGGCCCGGGGCCGCACGCCGATGTGCTGTTCGATCTCGCGAGCGCTGTGTTCGAGGTCGTTGCGGATGCGTGCGCGGTATTCGTCGACCGTTTCGTACCGGTGCTTCGCGTCGTCATAGCCCAGCGACGCCGCGGTCGGCAGCAGATTGCCTTGCGGGTTCGCATCGTGGCCCTGATGCATGGCCCACGAATGCGAGGCGAACTCCACGAGCCCGGAAGCGTGCATCTCCGCCACCTGGTCCCAGGTAAGGAAACAGGAGCGGTCGCAATCGCTGCCGTTATAGGGCATGCGCTTGCCGTCGGGCATGTCCATCCAGGATCCCACCAGCGCCTGCACGGCGGGATAGTCGTACGCGCGCAGCAGAGGATACACACGCGTATAGAAGCTCTTGAGGCCGTCGTCGAACGTGAGCAGCACCGCGTCCTTCGGCAACGGCGTACCGCCGTGGGTTGCCTGCACCACCTGTTCGAGGCTGACGACGTGGTAACCGTTCGCCTTGAGCCAGTCGAAATGGGATACGAGGTGGTCGGTGCTGATGGCGTCCGGATCGCGGTCGCCATGAGAGCCGACGTCGTCGCGGACGTCGTGGTATGCGAGCACGATCAGCGCCGGCCGTACGGCGGCGACCGGTTGCGCGAACGCGGGAAGCGCAAGCCCTAACAGGGCCAGCAGGATCAGCAGCGGGCGCATGGTTCTCATTCTCCCCAGTGCAGGGTCAGGTCGAGGACGACGCGGTGCTCGCGCCTTCCGTCGTACGGTTGGTTGTGCCAGCCGAGGCCCCAGCCGACGTTGAAGCCGGGGCCCGTCTGGATCACTTGCCCGTAGCGCACGCTGGCCATCCAGTCGGTGGCGTAGCCGCGCTCGGCGTATTGGCCGACGGCGACGTCGATGCGTTGGGTGACGCTCCGATCGTAGAACTGCCCCAGCAGGTTCTGCAGGCGTCCGGTCAGGGCGTAGCTGCGATCGCGGCGCGGATTGAAATAGGGCCGATCGGATCGGGAATTCGTCGAGCCGCCGATCTCTACACCACCGTCCAGCGAAAGGTTCGGAGCGGTATGCAGACGCTGCACGACGGCAGCCAACCACCCGTTGCGCCGGTTTCCGTCGCTGAAGCGGTCGTGCGAAAGGCCGATGCGTGCCTGGGTCAACTCGCTGGCGCGCCAGGTGACCGCCGTATCGAGTGTCTTCGCGGAGATGCCGTAGTACTGCGCGCGAAGCGGCGTATCGTCGCCGGCGGTGCTGTAATCGGCCGCCCAGGACCAGTGGTCCGACAGCGACCAGTTGAATCCAGCCTCGATCGCCGTCTTGCCGACGTAGCGGTCGGCGGAGGGCAGGGCCTGCACGTAGCCTTCGAAGCCGTAGGCGTAGCCACGGATGCCGACGCCCGCCCGCGTCCGGCGCACATCGCCTTCGGGAAGATCGGCGGTGGAGTAACGTCCGAGCGCGACGATACGCCAGTGGTTGTCGATGAGCGGGCTGGCGATGGTGGCCTGGGTGGTGGCGTCGCGGTCGCCGAAGTCCGGGCTGGAGCCCTTGCCGTGTTCGCTGTCGATGTCGAACTGCCAGCCACGCTCGCGTTGCCAGGATTCCCTCGCGCGATCGACGCGCTGGTTGCGGGAAGCGAGCGCGTGGGCCGTGTCCAGATCTTTATCGACGGCAGCGTAGTCGTTGAGCACGCGTGCAGTGTTGGCCTTGCCGATATAGGCACCGGCTTCGCGCGGGTCCAGCGTGAGTGCGATGTCGAAGTCGTCGCGCGCGCGCCGCGGCCATCCACGGGCAAGCTCCACCATGCCGAGTTCGCTGCGTAGCTGAGCGTTCGCGGGCGCTTCGCGATTCAAGGGTTCCAGCCGAGCATACGCATCGGCGTGCATCTCGACGTAGTCGCGTACCGCTGCGGCATTCAGGTCGGCGTCGAGCTTGCGCTGGTTTTGCGCCGGCGCGGCGATGCCGGGCACGCGCAGCCACTGCGGCTCTTTGGCGGCCAGGTCGTCGATCGTGCGAAAGGCCTTTTGCGTCTGCCCGGATTCCAGGTAGGCGTACATGAGGCCGATGCGCGGCTCGCTTTCCGTACGGTCGTAGGGGCCGGGATCCTTCGCGATGCTGTCTTCGTAGAGCGTTACCGCCTCGGCAGGACGGCGCTTCGCCAGCAACGCATCGGCGGCCGCGCGCTCGGCATAAGGCGGCAGCGTCACGCCTTGTGCGCGAAAGGCGTCGTACCGGGCCACTGCCTCGTCCGCATGGCCGGCGCGCGCCAGGGCCACCAGCAGGTCGAAGCCGGCGCGCTGGCGCAGGTCGGCCGGCAGTGACGGGTCGTCGGCAACGCGTCGGGCGTCCTCGACGGACTTGTCGGCTTCCACGTAAGGGTGGAACGGGTCCGCGGGTTCACCGTCGGCCCAGCGGATCTCCTTGGCGACGCGATCCGCCCGAAGGCGATATGTTTCGGCCGGCGAGAGGGCCGGACGGAGCGACGCCGCCAATTCGCCGGCGCGCGTGCTGGCGCCCAATTCCGTCAACAAAGTGACGTTCAGGGCCTTTGCTTCCTGGTCGTCCGGCCATCGCGAGAGGACTTCCTGGCAATGCGCGAGCGCGTCGACCCGGTGCCCCTCGTCGCGCTCGTGGCGTGCCAGCGCCAGCAAGGCATCGCGGTCCACCGGGGTGGTGGCCGCGGCGGCGATGGGCCCATGCAGCGCCAATGCAAGCGCCAGACACAAACTCACCCCAGGCACCCGCACGGCGCGCGGGCGTGTCGTCGAATTCAGTTTCATCCTGCCAACCAGTTCCATCCCGGCGATCCGAAGCAAAATTCCGGTGCCGGCGGTGAAGAAAAGGTCGCCGCGCGTTCCTGCCTTGGCGACCGAGCCCGCTATTGTCGCCGCAAACAACGTGCCAGAGGCACCCAAAAGGCGCTTTTACGAGGGTTGCCATGCGGCTTAGGCCGAAAGTGATAGGCCGGCCGGATGCGAAATGGCTCAGTGCTTTACCGATGCCTGCAGCGCCGCCGCGAGTCCGGCGTCACCGCTCACCACGTCTTTCCACGCCAGCGAAACGCCGTTGCGCTTGCCCTTGGCAACGAGCTTCAGGCCTTCCGGATCGATGGTGAGCGTGTACGCCTGGCCGTCGACGTCCAGTTCGCGCTTCAGGGGTTTGTCCAGGGGTGTCATGGGTGTTCCGAGGCAGTCAGAGTGATCCGAGCATGGCGCCGTCCACGTTGGGAGACGGTGTATCGTCATGGTCCAAAAAGGGAATTTAGGGTATATTGGCCCTCGAGTCCCACAGGATCCGCCCATGGCCCTGACCCTCAAGCTCGATCCTCTCGAAAACCTGCCCCGGACCCCGGCTTCCGATGTAAAGAAACTGGGTTGGCGCGGCGTCATGCGCGCCATCGGGCGCAAGGGCAAGGTGGTCGTCACGAACCACAGCGAACCCGAGGCAGTCATCCTCTCCGCCGAGGAATATGGCCTCATCCTCAAGGCGCTCGACGATGCCGGCGCGCGTCAGGCCTCGGCTCTCGACACGCTTCGCCGCCGCTTCGACGAACGCCTGGCTTCCTTGCAAGCCGACGACGCCAGCGAGCGGCTGCGCGCGTTGATGCAGGGCCCGACCACGCTGGCCGGTAAGGTGAAGGCCGGGGAGTCTCATTGACGGGGCGGCCTGTCCTTTACGTGCTCGCGGGCGTCAACGGGGCAGGGAAGAGTTCGATCGGCGGATACCGCCTTCGACAGGCGGGGCTCGACTGGTTCAATCCCGATACCTTCGCACGGGAGCTGGTGGCGTCGACCGGATGCGGCCAGGCCGAAGCCAATGCCCTGGCATGGCAGGAAGGCATGCGGCGTTTCGACGATGCGATCGCCGGGCGGGCAGCGTATGCCTTCGAAACCACGTTGGGCGGGCGGACCGTGCCTGCGAAGATCGCCGAGGCCGCGCGCACGCACGACGTGCTGATGTGGTTCTGCGGGTTGTCCTCTCCGGCGAAGCACGTTGCCCGGGTGAAGGCGCGCGTGCTGGCGGGAGGTCACGACATTCCGGAAGCGAAGATTCGCGAGCGCTATGTCTCAGCGCTGGAAAACCTCGTGGCGCTCATGCCGTCCATCGCCTTTTTGCAGGTGTACGACAACAGTGTCGACGTGGCGCGTGGCGAGTCGATACCCGATCCGATCTTGCTGGCTGAAATCGCTGGAGGAACGCTCGTCAGGCCCACGGACCTGGCAGCGTTGAGGCTCACGCCAGAATGGGCGAAGCCGGTGCTGGCGGCTGCCATGCCGGGGTGGAGTCACACATCGCTTCGTGGAAGCAGGCCGGCGCGTTAACGCGTGCGTCGGGTAAAAGCTCATCGCGCATCTCCGGGGGCGCCGTGAGTCGCCTGTAGGAGCCGCCATGGCGGCGAGAGAAATCTCGCGACAACGCTGACGGGGGCATGGAAACTAAAAAACCGAGGATTCGCATCCTCGGTCTTATCTAAGACTACTTGAATTTGGTGGAGCGGGGAGGATCGAAATTGACGCGCGACTGTACCTCTAAGTCTTGAAAGCCGACGCATTCTTAAAAGGCCTGACATCCAGCCACTGCGGCTGTGCCTGAAGCATTGCTGGCAGTGTGCTATGGACCAGCTCCTGAGCTTCCTGTGCACTGTACTTAGGCGCTTCCTCACCGAGGATTCCGCATCTATGCATCAGCTCCTGTATAGCTGAGACTCGCGCCTCCAGCCATTGTGCACTGTGCTTTCTTTCTGTGCCGCACTCGTCCATAAGCGCACCCATGAATATGAAAGCTCGCATTGCACCGCTATGGTAGCAGTCCTTTACCGCTGGAAACCCCGAATAGGTCAGCGTTACACTCACAAGTAGGTCGAACATTGTCTGTCGGCCTTCGATGCTAGAGAGTGGATCACTGCCGAGGAACGGCTTGAGTGCCAGTTTCGCCAGCATTCGCCCAGCCGTTACATCGGCATCCGTTTCGATGTAAAGACGAAGTCGCTTCTGATCGGGGGCGTTGGGGACGTGCCTCTCGTCGAGCGAAAAATGTGGATCGTTTTTAACAATGCAGTTGATATGGCCGCGAAAAACGTGGGCCAACTCATGGAGAAAAACTGCATACAAACCATAGGAGGCATACCGGACACCCATATCGCGTCGCTGCTCCGATCGAGGAATCGGAAATTCTGGAATGTCGAGCCACTCGGAGGACGCGTTAATCGTGCCTCCCACTGCAATGTGAGGCTCGAAAGCCGGCAAACAAAGTAAGCGGTAAGCCGATGTGACCGTTCTGATCAGGGTGCCTACAGTGACGGCAATTCCATATGTTTCCTCTCCGGGCTGGATGCGCCAAGCGAGTCCGTTTGTGTCAGGCGAATCCGTAAGAAAGCCGCACAGGCGGGCCGGACTCAGTAGCTTCCAAGCACCATTAAAGCCTGTACGGATATTCGCGAACGCTGCAGTTGCGATTGGGATCGCGTCGACTTTCTTCTGACCGACCTGCATGACCAAGAGTGGCCCAGTCGCTTCAGAAAGCAGATTGCCGTGGCACTTTGCAAGCACTGGCCGAGCGGCAATCCGATCGCGCTGCTGTATTTCGCCAAATTCGAGAGGGCGCGGGGAGGTTCGTTGGTCGTGGAGATGTTCTTGGATTCGATTGAGTACCGCTCTCACTGGGTTCAATGATTGTCTCCCCGTTCTTCAAATTGAAGGCGCCCGTCGCGACTCGCAAAATCGGTTGGCGATTGCATTCTTGGGGCGGGGGCCACGAAGCGATGTGAGGTCGGTAGCCAGAAGGTCGCTTGTACCAATTGCGGCGCCACCTAAGATGTTCAGCGCATACCGGAACCGATGTCCAGGCGCTCCGGAATCCATGCCCGTATTGGGACGGAGTGGGCCGCGGCATATTCCCGTTGCACCGCCCTGTAACGCCTAGCCACGCCCTGCGACGGGGACACAGAAAGCAAAAAGGCCAAGGATTCGCATCCTCGACCCTTCTGTAAGTACATGATTTTGGTGGAGCGGAGGAGGATCGAACTCCCGACCTTCGCATTGCGAACGCGACGCTCTCCCAGCTGAGCTACCGCCCCACGAAG
>Ga0065165_1000566_pt1 | contig 54948 bp, 45 predicted proteins | sample AraplaMF_Cvi_mMF_FD_63813 | JGI IMG/M metagenome (GOLD analysis project Ga0065165, IMG submission 63813) | Arabidopsis root microbial communities from the University of North Carolina, USA - plate scrape MF_Cvi_mMF (version 2) (version 3) | ecosystem: Host-associated > Plants > Roots >...
ATGATCGACGCCCCCTGCTCGGCCACGGGCGTGATCCGCCGGCGGCCCGACGTACGCCTGCACCGGCGGGCCACCGACATCGATGCGCTGGTGGCGCAACAGGAACGCATCCTCGCGGCCTGCTGGAAAACGCTGGCCCCCGGCGGCCGGCTGCTCTATGTCACGTGCTCGCTGCTGCGACGAGAGAACGAAGGCGTGGTGAGCGCCTTCCTCGACGGCCATGCGAATGCATCGGCCTTATCCTTCTCGCTGCCGGTCGGCCAACCGGCACTCGTCGGCTGGCAGGTCCTTCCCGGTGACGGGCATCTAGACGGGATGTATTACGCGTTGCTGGAAAAGCGCGCCGCGGAGTAACGGCGACGACTTGCAGTCGCCTGACATCACCGTGCGTGTTGTCAGGCGATTTTCTAGGCATGCTGCCGTTCGCCCGAAGAGGACCAGACGTAACCGGAGGGGCTAACTTCCCAGGAAACGGGCGATGTATTCCTCACCATCGAAGCCCCCAGTATTGAACTGGCCCATCCCCAAGAATTTCCCGTCGGGTTGTCGCGCCATCGATCCAACGAAACGCGTTGGCAAATGGCGCCACCAGCCACCATCGCCAAAACTGGTATCCATGGTTCCGTCGAAAAAATAGCGCGTGAGCATTAGCTGTCTGTTGACCCCGCCGCAGAGAATGAAGCCATCCCCATCGTAAAGGCTGTCCGTAACAGTCATCCACGAGCCTTCGAATTGAGGGAGTCGAACCGGAAAGCCACCATTGAAGTCGGGGTCGCTCATGCCGTTCTTATCAAGAGCCCCGAGCATGCTGAACCAGGTGGTTGTGGCCTCGTTCGCGGCCACCACGACCTTGTTGTCGCCATGGAGCACCATGGAATTCGCGCCCGCCGCGGTGGTCCCACCGAACAGGATCGGGAATGCGAATCCGCCCTCAGAGCCGTAGGTGTCGTCATGAATCCCGTTCGCCGTGAACTTCCCGACGTAGGCTCTGGTGAAGCCAGAGGTCTTGCGCTCGTGCCCGCATACCATGATGCTGCCGTCTGACAGGACCAGATGACTATCGGCAGTGCTACCACGTCCCCCGACATACCTGTAACCGCCTGCGCCGAACGTCGGGTCCAACATGCCGCGTTCGTCGAGACGGGCTAAAACGCTGTAATACTCCTCCTGGCCGCCGTCCTTGATCGCTCCCGTTATGAGGAGTTTTCCGCTGGCCAGTGGGGTGACGTGGAAAGAGAACGTGGCCGCCCTATCGGCGATATATTCGTGTTCGTCGGGCGAGACCACGCCGGATCCGTCTTCCGGCACCGTGGCACGGCTCGTGGGGCCTTGCGGCGGCGGAAACGTGAAGTTCACCTGGCCGCTTCCGCCACCGAAGCTTTCGTCGAGCGTTCCATCGGCGTGAAACTTTGCCAACGCCGGAGTGATTGCTCCACCCAAAACTACGATGCCAGACACGATCAGCTTGTCGTCGGGCGTCCTGACGATAAATCCTGCCTGGGAAGCAGAAGCCGGATCCGACGAGAAGGAACCCAGGGTCAATCCCGGGGCGAACGTGCCGAAGCTTGTATCCGGCTCACCCGATTCCGTGAGGCACGCCAGCGCGAAGTCATAGCCGGATTCACCCTCGGGCCTTCTCCTGTAGCCTGCCACCATCAAACGGCCATCCGGCATGGTCGTGACACGCTGGGGGACCACCCCCTTCAAAACAGCGGTGTTTAAAAAGAAGACACCACCGGCTCCAAAAGTGGGGTCCAAGGCGCCTGCCGAAGATTGCTTACGACTTTCCATGTCGAACTCCATCCATTGAGGTTTGCGAAAACGCAGGGCCAACACTGCGACTGTCAAACGGCAAAATCAATCCCGACAATCAGGTCTTTTCGGATTTCCAGCCGACATCCCCCCGATACTCCCTGAGAAGGGCCTCATAGACGGCCTCGGTCGCTCCTACGAACTGCTCCATCCCGAAAGCGGCCTCGGCGTGCGCCCGGGCCGCCCTGCCCATGCCCGGGAGCGCGTCACGTTCAGCCAGCAGAAGGCGCAGCGCATCTGCGATGGCTTCGCGATCGCGTACGGGAACCACCCATCCGTCCTTGCCCGGACGGACATTCTCCGGTAGCCCCGCGTAGTCGCTGACCAGCACCGGCTTACCCATCGCCATCATTTCCCGACAGGCGAAGGAAATCGTCTCGACATCCCAGGACAAAACGAACCCGGCATCCAGCGCAGCGACCATGGGGCGGACGTCGTCCAGGCGGCCGGTGAAATGCACCTGCGGGGAGACGCCGAGCGCCTCGATGCGGGCAACGTCCTCGGCCTTGGGCAGGCCGCCGGCCAGCACAACCCGAAGGCGCGACCGCGAGTCCGGCGCCAGCAAGGCGAGCGCCTCCACGAGGTCCATCCACCCCTTGTAGCGCGCGGTTCCGGCATTGCTGCCTATCAACAGCGGCTCTTCGTCGCCCAAGGGCGCAAGCCAATCCGCGCGCAATGTCGTATTGGCCGGCTGGGGAGCAAAACGTTCGATGTCCACGCCGTTGAAGACCGTGGCGATGCGGCACCGTGCATACGGCGACGCCTGCACCTGGCGCCGCACGAAATCGCACACCGCGATGACTTGGTCGGTGCCGAAGCGTGCGCGCCAGAGGTGCCCGATGCCGGTCATCGGTTTGGAATTGTGCTTGGTGAGCACGATGGCGGGTCGCGGCTTGATGCCGCGCAGCGCCGACATGGTGAGGCGATGGTCCGCCGACCCGTTCACGTGCACGACGTCGAAGCGCTCGCGGCGCAGACAGGCGGCGAGCTGACGCCTGGCCCGAAGCCGCGCCGGCAGGCGCCCCAGTCCGTTCGGGAACGGCTGGTCCAGCACCTGCACGCCCGGGATGCCTCGTGCTTCCCGGTTCAGCCGGCTGCCGGGAGGCGCCGCTACATGCACGCTGTGGTGCGCGGCAAGTCCGCGCGCAAGCCCGAGGATATAAGTGGTGTGACCGCCGCCGTCGCCATGGTGAAAATTCGTGAAGAGGAGCTTCATCGGGGGCGCGTCGCATCCGGCTGGCCATGGGAAAGCTGAATTCCGGCCTGCGTGCCGGTGCATGCCGAGCGGCATCGGCCATCAGGTAAAGTACCATGCCCTCGCGCTCCCCCGGCGGCCCGAGGTCGCCGTGCGGCGTGGCCGCCGTGCCGTCCCGATCCTTCGCAAGGTGCCGAGTGTTCGAAAAATCCAACCCATGGCGCATGTGGATCGTCTCGGCGCTCATCGCCGTCATGCCGCTGACCTTCGCGTTGCCGGCCAAGGCGAAAGCGGTTCCCGCCGCCATCCTGTTCCTGGCCGGTCTCTGGGCGTTGCTGCGCGATCCGGAAACGCGCGCCGCCTATCGTCGCGCCGCCTGGGTGATCGGCCCCGCCGCGCTTGCGTTCGTGTTCTGGCTGGCCAACGTGGCCGGACACGGCGTGGATATGCGCGAGTTCGACGTCACCTCGCACATCCTGGCGTTCCTGTTGATCGCGGCGAACTTCGCCTCCCTGCTGCGCAAGGTGGTGCTGCGTACGGGCTTCAGCCTCACCGCGGCGGTATTGGGATGCATCTGCCTGGAGCAGCATTACATCGAGGGCATCGACCGCGTCTATGGCATCAACAACGGCCTGTGGGGCGCCATCGAGTTCGGGATGTTCATACTCGTGCTGTCGCTGATCGCCGTAGCGCAGGCGATGCGCAAGGACCTGCGGCGCGGCGAACGACTTCTGCATGGCCTTTGCGCCGCCTTGGGCCTCTACGGCGCCATCCTCACGCAAAGCCGCGGACCGCTGCTCGCCTTTCTGCCCGCGTTCGCCATCGTGGTGCTGGTCCAGTCGCGGCGCACCGGGCGCTGGCGTGAGGGGCTACTCTTCATCGCCCTGGGGGTCGGCACCGCCGTAGCGGCAGTGGCCACGCTGCACGGGGAAATGTTCTCGCGTTTCGCGGCGGTGTCCGAAGAGATGTCCACCTATAGCGAACAGGACGCGACCGGCGCCGTTCGCGAGCGACTGGAAATGTGGCGAACGGCACGCATGGCGGTGGAAGACCACCCGCTGGCCGGCCTTGGCCTCAATCAGTTCGGCGACTACGCTCGGGCTCGCATTGCCGAAGGCAAGGTGAACGCCACGGTGGAGCGTTACGACCATCCGCATAGCGAATACCTCGAGTGGGCAGTGACGGGCGGTATCCCGGGTCTGGTCGTTCTCATCCTGCTGTTCGGCGGCGCGCTGGTGTTTTTTGGCCGGAACGCCCTGCATCCGGACAACGCGATCGCCATGCCCGCCACCGCGGGGCTCAGCACGGCCTGCATGTACACGCTGTGTGCGCTAACCGACAACGTGTTCTACCGGGCCATGCCGCATTCGCTTTATTTCTTCCTCACCCTGGGCCTCGCCGTCTACATAGGGCGGCAGCTTTCGGCCTCGAACCAGGCAGCGCGCTGACGTGGCGTTCATTCATCTGATCGCCTGGGACAACGGGCGGGGCCTGACCCACGACATCCGCTTGCTGGAGGGTGCGCTCCGCGAACTCGGGCACACGGTGGCCATCACCGCCGTGCCCCGGCGCAGCCGGGGATTGCCGTGGCGCGCGTGGTGGCAGGTGCTGCGCATGCACCTGCGCTGGCTGACCGGGCGCGGGCCACGCCGCTACGACCTCGGCATCACCTTGGAACACGTGCACGCGGCCTATCTGGCGCTGGCCCGGCGCAATGCCCTGGTGCCCAACCCGGAGTGGCTGTCGCGCCGCGATCGCCGCCAGCTCCACCGCTTCGACGCCATTTTCTGCAAGACCGAAGTGGCACGCGCCACGTTCGCGGCGCAGGGATTGCCGGTGCAGGTCATCGGTTTCCAGAGCATCGATTGCCGCCGCGAGGGCATCGCGCGCGATCGGGCCTTCCTGCACCTGGCCGGCGCCAGCCGCATGAAGGGCACGGAGCGACTGCTCGACGTGTGGCGACGGCATCCCGAATGGCCGACATTGCACGTGTTGCAGTCGCCGTCGACGGCCAGGCCCGATCGCCCCCCCGCGCCGGCCAACCTCGATCATCGGGTCACCTACGTGGACGACATCGAAGCCATCCGCCGACTGCAGAACGCGCATGCGTTCCACGTTTGCCTCTCCGAGGCCGAGGGATGGGGCCACTACATCGTGGAGGCCATGAGTTGTGGCGCCGTGGTGCTCACGACCGACGCCCCGCCCATGAACGAACTGGTGACCGGCGACCGCGGCCTGCTGGTGGGCGCCACGGAGAGCGGCGTGCTCAACGCCTCTGCGCTCTGGCAGTTCGACGACGCGGCGCTGGAGGCCTGCGTGGAAAAGGCGGCAGCCATGCCGGACGAGGAGGTGGACCGTCTAGGGGGGAACGCACGCGCCTGGTACGAGACGAATCAGGCCGGTTTCGCGGAACGGCTGCGCACGGCGCTGGGCGCACTGCTCTGATATCGTTCGTTTAGAATTCATTATCCCTTTGCGGTGACGACGCCCTTGTCCAACAGCGCCTATACCCGGTCGGAACACATTCGCGCCCTGTGGCCCTGGCTGCCGCTGTGGACCGCGATGGCCCTGCTCGCCATCTTCGCGCACGGCCCGATGCCGATGTTCTCGACCCGGACGCTCGCGGTGGCCTGGGAAATGTGGGCGCACGGCCACTGGCTGGTGCCGCACATCAACGGCGAACCGTACAGCGAGAAGGTGCCGCTGCTGTTCTGGATGATCCACGCGGGTTGGGCGGTGTTCGGTGTCAGCGACGTGTGGCCGCGCGTTCTCGAGGTGATCTTCGGCGGCACGCAACTGGTGCTTGCCTCGGTGCTTGCGGGGCGCCTGTTCCCTTCGCGCCCGTGGGTGACCAAGGCCACGCCGTGGCTGCTCATGGCCCTGGCCTATTCCTTCCTGTTCGGCCTGCAGATCATGTACGAGGTGCTCCTCGTGGTCTGGGTGCTGGCCGCCCTGCTCTGCCTGACCCCCACGGCCACGCGCGCCTCCCCGCGCTGGTGGTTGTTCGGCCTGATGGTCGGCGCCGGCCTGCTCACCAAAGGCCCGGTAATGATCGTGCACGTGCTGTTCCCGTTCCTGCTCGGCCCCCTGTGGAACGACTGGGCGAGGCAGAACAAGGCGCGCTGGTACGGTTTCGGCGTACTCGGCCTGCTGCTCGGTTTCGCCCTTCTCCTGGCCTGGGCGCTTCCCGCCGCCGAAGTGGGCGGCGAAGCCTATCGCCAGCGGCTCTTTTTCACGCAAACCGCAGGCCGGGTGGTCGACACGAAGTCGCCCGACTTGCAGAACCACGCGCGGCCCGCGTGGTACTACCTCGTCTTCCTGCCGGTCATTCTCTTTCCGCTGTCCGGTTGGCTGCGCGGCATCGTGGCCGTGCCCACGGCGCTGTTCCGCAAGCCGTGGCGCGCCGGCACCGGCGCCGCCATCGTCGCCGCCTGCATCGCCCTGGTTCTGCTCCTCGGCACCGCGCTGACGAACGTTCCGGTGTGGCTGCCTAATGTACTCGTCGTCCTCTTCGTCCTGCCGCTGTTCCTGGCGCTCGTCCGTCAGCCGCTGGAACCGGGCCTGCGCTTCCTCGTGGCCTGGCTGTTGCCCACCTTGCTCACCTTCTCGCTCATCACCGGCAAGCAGCTCTACTACGTGCTGCCGGAACTGGCGGGGGCCGTGATGCTGGTGGCGGCGGCGGTGGCCGATCTGCGCGAACGCCACACCGGGCTGGCGTCGAACTATGCGCTGGGCACGTGGCCGCTTTCGCTGGGTGCGTTCCTGCTCGCACTCGCGTTGTTCGCCATGCCTTCGGTGGTGCCCACGCGCTTCCCCGACAACATCTGGCTGGTGGGCATGGCGCCCTACGCCCGTTTCTTCGGCGTGATCTTCATCGTGCTGGGCGGGCTCCTGCTCCTGCGCGGCCGCGGCGAGATGCGCCGGCTGGCCTTCGCGGGCCTGATCGGCACCGTGGCGCTCAATGCGCTGTTCACGCTGGGGCTCTGGTACCGGTACGATCTGACACCCGCCGCGCTCTTCCTTGCCCAGGCCGACGCCGCGGGCCGCCCCATCGGCAATCTTGGCGTGTCGTACAACGGCCAGTACCACTTCGCGGGGCGCCTGATGCATCCCATCGCGAAGATCGCGCTCGCCCCGGGCATGGCCGCACAGGTCGACGAGGACGACGACAACGTGGTGCACGACGGCGACAGTCTCGCCGACTTCGCCAGCCACCATCCCGACGGCCTCATCGTCTCGTATGCGAAGCACCCGCCCGCCAACGCGTTCCGCTACGCACGCCTGATCCAGCCTTCGCGCACGGGCTGGCTCATGATCTGGGACGCGACCACGCTCGATGCCTTGCAGAGCGGCCGCTTGCCGCCGGAACCGCGGCAACCGACGCTCCTCTATCCTCAGGATTACTGGCGCACCCGGACCGCCCTGCGATGACCGATCCCCTCGTCGAACGCCTGCGCGCGCAACTCGGCGGCCCTCGCGACGGAGCCTTGCTGCGTTTTTCGCTGGGCAACGCGTTCCTGGGGGACGGGGCCTATGCAGACGCGGCACAGGCCTTCCGCGACGCGATCGACTTCGACCCGCATTATTCAGCGGCGTGGAAGCTGCTGGGCAAGGCTCTGCTCGCCGTCGACGATACCGAAGGCGCCGCAGCCGCGTGGCGCTCGGGTATCGACACGGCCAGCGGTCGCGGCGACATTCAGGCCGCGAAGGAAATGTCCGTCTTCCTCAACCGCCTGCTGCGTTCGATGTGATCTTGTAGGGGTCGGGCCTGTCGTGGGCCGTATACCGCTTGTAGTGCCACTGATACTGCGGGAAGGCGCGCTCTACGCACTGCTCCACGCCCCGGTTCAGCGCCGCGCACGCCACCTTGAGGTCCGTGCTGTCGATGCCCTCGGGGGCCGGCAGCACATGGATGCGGAAGCCCGCACCATCGGGCAGGCGCTCCGCGAAGCTGAAGAGCACGATGGCACCCGTGCGCGCCGCCAGGCGCGGCAGCAGCACCATGGTGAGGGCATCCACGCCGAAGAACGGAGCGAACTCGCCCTCGCCCTCGCGCGGCTTCTGGTCGGGAAGGATACCCACCGTGCCGCCCGCACCGAGTCGCTTGAACAGCGTGCGCACGCCGGCACCTTCCGCCCGCACCTGCTCGGGCGCCAGCTTGCCGCGCACCTTCCGCAGCAGCGCCTCGATGGCCTGGATGCGCGGCGGCCGATAGAGGATGGCCATGGGCGTCTTGCTGCACAGCCAGTAGTTCAGCAGCTCCCAGCAGCCCAGGTGCGGCGCCGCAACGATCACGCCCTTGCCGGAGGCCAGCGCTTCGGCGAATAGCTCCCCGCCCACCACCTCGCGCACCAGCCCCAGGGACTTCTCCGCGCCGCCGCCCCAGATCGCGGCCACTTCGGTCACCGACTTGCCCTCTTCCTCCATGGTTCGGCGCAGCAGATCGGCGCGCTCCGCCTCCCCCAGCTCCGGCCGGGTCAGGCGCAGGTTCACCGCGGTGAAACGCGCACTGCGCGAGTTCGACCGCAGCGAGCGGCGGCCGATCCATGCGCCCATGGCGTGGACAGTGCGGAGGGGAAGCAGGCTGAACAGCCTGAGCAGCAGGTAGAGGAGGTAGATGTCGGGACGCATCGCTGGGAGTTTAGGGGATGGGGGGATGGGGATGGAGATGGGGGGGATGGAGACGGGGGACGGGAAGTGGGGGCGCCGTCCGACGCGAGTCTGAGGGGACCGGATGCGCCCGGCGGCGTCGAGGCGAGCGCGATGTCACCGGCCCCATCATCCGCGTGCCGGCTCTCGCGCCCCCACTTCCCATCCCCCGTCCCCCATCCCCCAAAGCCGCCATAAGCTAACCTGCCCACCTCCCTGCCAGGCCCCCCACCACCCCATGATCTCCCTCATCCAGCGCGTCGAATCCGCCCGTGTCGAAGTCGAAGGAGAAACGGTGGGGGCCATCGGCGCGGGCTTGCTCGCCCTGGTGGCCGTGGAGCCGGGCGATGGCGAGACCCAGTGCGCGCGCATGGTGGAGCGCCTGCGCGGTTACCGGGTTTTCTCAGATGCCGAGGGGAAAATGAATCTCAGCCTCGCCGAGAGCGGGGGCGGCCTGCTCTTGGTCAGCCAGTTCACCCTCGCCGCGGATACCCGCAAGGGCATGCGCCCGAGCTTCACCACCGCCGCACCGCCGGAAGATGGCCGGCACTGGTTCGACCGGCTGGTGACGCTGGCCCGCGCCGCCCACCCGGGGGTGGAAACCGGGCGGTTCGGTGCCCATATGAAGGTACATCTGATCAACGACGGCCCGGTCACCTTCCGCTTGGAGGTGCGCTGAGGCGTCACTGCGCGGAACTTTCCACGTTCCACACTCATCTCATCGCCACCGGGATTCGCACGGCCGAACCGGCCCTCTGGCGCGATTCTTGCGTCCCCTCGATGAGCCCGATCCACTTGAAAACTGGTCAAAAAATCATCAAATGACTATACTGATCGGTTCCTGTAACCCGCGGCGGTCGGCATGACTAATAAAGCTCACGAGCAACAGTCTGAAATCAAACAGCTCATCTCCAAGGGTCTGGAGCAGGGCTACCTGACTTACGCCGAAATCAACGACCACCTGCCCGACGACATCGTCGATCCGGAGCAGATCGAAGACATCATGGCGGTGCTCAAGGGCGTCGGCATCGAAGTCCACGATTCCGCACCCGACACCGACACCATCTCCGACGGCGCCGCCCCCGGCACCAGCACGGACGACGAGTCCGCGGCCGAAGAAGCCGTGGCGCTGCTGTCGGCTGTCGACGCCGAGGTGGGCCGCACGACCGACCCCGTGCGCATGTACATGCGCGAGATGGGCACCGTCGAGCTGCTTACCCGCGAGGGCGAAATCGCCATCGCCAAGCGCATCGAGGAAGGCCTGAGCCAGGTGCAGACCGCGCTGGCCAGCTTCCCGCTCACCATCCAGCTGCTGCTCGAGGAATACGACCAGCACGTGGAAGGCAAGCGCCGCCTCAGCGAGATCCTGGCCGGCTTCGCCGACCTGGAAGAAGCCGCCGACGCCGCCCAGGCCGAAGCCGACGCCAATGTCGACGTCGACGCCGATGCCTCGGACGACGACGAGGAAGTCGAGGCCGCCACCGAGGACGAGGACACCGGTCCGACCGGCCCCGACCCGGAAGAAGTGAAGCGCCGGATGGAAGAACTGCGCTCGCTGCACGCCAAGTTCCAGAAGGCTGCGCCGAAGGCCGAGATCAACGACAAGAAGGTCGCGAAGATCCGCGAGCAGATGTCGGAGGCCTTCCTCAACCTCAAGCTTCCCTCGGCCCTGATCGACAGCTTCGTGCGCAAGCTGCGCGAAGTGGTGAACGACATCCGTCACCACGAACGCGTGCTCATGGACATCTTCGTCAAGCAGGTGAAGATGCCCCGCGCCGAGTTCCTGAAGAGCTTCCCGTCCAACGAAGGCAACCTCGAGTGGGCCGCCGAGCTGTCACGCAAGCGCCAGAAGTGGTCGCCGAACATCAAGAACTTCCGCGAGGCCATCGACGCGGAGCAGGAAAAGCTCGCCCAGATCGAGCGCACGCTTTACCTGCCGCTGACCGACATCAAGGAAATCAACCGCGCCATGTCGGTGGGCGAGGCCAAGGCCCGCCGCGCGAAGAAGGAAATGGTGGAAGCCAACCTTCGTCTCGTGATCTCCATCGCCAAGAAGTACACCAACCGCGGCCTGCAGTTCCTCGACCTCATCCAGGAAGGCAACATCGGCCTGATGAAGGCCGTGGACAAGTTCGAATACCGCCGCGGCTACAAGTTCTCCACGTACGCCACGTGGTGGATCCGTCAGGCCATCACCCGTTCGATCGCCGATCAGGCCCGCACCATCCGTATTCCGGTGCACATGATCGAAACGATCAACAAGTTGAACCGCATCTCCCGCCAGATGCTCCAGCAGTTCGGCCGCGAGCCGACGCCGGAAGAACTGGCGAAGGAAATGGAGATGCCGGAAGACAAGATCCGCAAGGTCCTGAAGATCGCGAAGGAACCGATCTCCATGGAAACCCCGATCGGCGACGACGAAGATTCGCATCTGGGCGACTTCATCGAAGACACCAACGCCAGCTCGCCCATCGAGTCGGCGACCGAGACGGGCCTCATGGAAACCGTGCGCGACGTCCTGGCCGGCCTCACCCCGCGGGAAGCGAAGGTGCTGCGCATGCGCTTCGGCATCGACATGAACACGGACCACACGCTGGAAGAAGTCGGCAAGCAGTTCGACGTCACCCGCGAGCGCATCCGCCAGATCGAAGCCAAGGCCCTGCGTAAGCTGCGCCACCCGAGCCGCTCGGAGACGCTGCGGTCGTTCCTCGATATCGATTGATCGATAGGCAAATCCGGCAAGACGAAACGCCCGCGCAAGCGGGCGTTTTCTTTTGTGGTGCGGCGTGACTGGTGCGGGAGCGGAGACTCGGGTTTAATGCGCCGACGCCGGGCCATGGGGGCTGCTTCGCCATGGTGTCCGGCCCCGTGCAGCCGAGTGCCGCGGCCGCTATCGGACCTTGGGGAATCCGTGTCGCATGGAGAACGTAGCGCTCTATCTGCTTATCGCAGTGTTCGTCGTGTTCTCCCTCGCGCGACTCCTTCGACGATCGCGACGTCCGCAACGTCCGCAGAGCACCCACTACAACTGCGCGAAGTGCCGCAAGACGTTCCCGCACGACCATCGAACTATTGGCGCTTGGCGAATGGGCAAGGAGCGCTTCTATTGCGGGCCCTGCCATCGTGCGTGGCTGGCGACGCAGCCTCGGCGGCCGGCCGAGGTTCGCGGAATGCCGGGGCAGTCGCGCGGGTGTCTGGGGGTGCTGCTTTGGGTGCTGCTTCCTCTGGGCTTCGTGCTCGCCTGGTCGATGCGATAGGCGGGGCTCGCCTACGCCACGCCGGCCTCGGTTCGGCTAAACTTTCCGCTCAGCGCAGGGCCTATAGCTCAATGGTTAGAGCAGAGGACTCATAATCCTTTGGTTCCAGGTTCGAGTCCTGGTGGGCCCACCAACGTCGATGTTTCGCGCTTGGCCGAAGTGTACTTACGCGTAGGCTGCCCGTTTTGACCAGCCTTACGTTCACTAGCTACCAATAAGCGTCCGCCTCGAGTTGCGGACCTTAGGGGACGGACGGTAAGTCCATAGGCGCCCAAAAGCATAAACGGCCTCAACACGAGGCCACATCCGAACACACTTGCTCATCAGATGGCATTGCTGGCGCACTGCTGAGGATGGGCGGTCCGAAGGTGACGCGGTAAAGAGAGCGCGCTTGTGCGCCACACAACATATCGCCGCTGCATCGAGCTGCGCAATGACTTCAGTTCGGAGGGCCCGTACCCTGGCAGACCAGCTGCGCCTCTTCTGCATGCAGAAGGCTCGCTGGCGTGTGCGAGCTCTGGCTGGATAGCTGGTCGGTGATTCCTCGTGCCAAAGGCCTGCGTCTCGCCACCACATAGTACTTGCCAATCGCCAGCTGGCGGACAATGGGGAACGAGCTCGTTGCTATATATAGCCTCTCAAAACTGGTCTACCCCTGCCGTCGACGTATAGGTATGAACGGGGAGTGCTGCCTTGGAGCGGCTATGGCTACGGCATTGCCCGCCGATCGAACAAAAAGCAAATGTGGACCCTGTGGACCCTGTGGACCCTGTGGACCCTCGCTGATTGTGACTGATGCTGATCCTCATTCTGAGATTCACGGGATTTCGCAAAAAGAGACATGCTCGGCTTGTTGTTAGGCTCTCGTTAAACAGTGTCGGCGCCAAGCGATCGAAAGTTATTGTCACGCGTCTGGACAGTTGTCCCGCCACTGTTTATCTTGGCGCCGGGGATCACAGGGAGGAGAGCCGTGAACGATTCGCCTACGTCGGCTATGCTGTGCATACGTCCAGTCCGGATAGCGCGCTGAGCCATGACTGGGCTCGAAGGAAAACTTTGCGCGACCAAGCCGAGAGAGAGTGATGGCGCCCGGACGGGGGCCCGCTTTGCGTTTCAAGCTCACGTTTCTATCTCCAAGATTTTGGAGTGGCATGAGCAGGGAATCGACTATGTCGCCCTCTTCGATCTATATGACGATCTCACATTAATCGATCAAAGCACCCAACCACCCTGTCTCCACTTCTTCCAGATCAAAGGCAAGGGCAAGGGAAGCTGGACTTCAAGAGCTCTGGCCACTCCGAAAGGTGAAGCGCCACAAACGATTGTCGGCAAGATGTACTACAACGTCCATGAGTTCGGCGAATATCGTGCCATTGCTAGCTTCGTAGCTAATGCGCCTTTTAACTTCACGCTACGCGATGGGCGCAAAACGAACAATGACGACGTTCTCGTCGAACTGAACAAGCTGGGCGCGAAAGATCTGGAAGTCATTTCGCAGGGCCTACAATTAGACTTTCCGGCACCAAGAAAGCCAGATGAATTGCACGTTCTCCGATTCGAAGTTACAAAGATTCCTACTCGCCATTACGAAGAAATGTTGCTTGGCGAGATCGTAAAGACCTGCTCAGCAAATAGTAGTGCGATCGGGCTCTACAAGACCCTTGTCGCGGAAGTGACAAAGCGCGCAAATGATACTCAGGAATGCAATTCAATCGAGGAAATTTACGAGCGAAAGTCGCTATCGCGAGTTCAGCTCTCTAAGCTGTTCGAAACTGCAAAGACACGCATCAGCATTCTCGACGCATGGAACACCATTGACGCCGAGTTGATTGCAGCCGGTCGTACGCTTGGGCAGCGAATCGGATTTAGGACGCAATTGGTACGTTACTTTGAGCGCGTCTCTAGAAACGAGCGCGCCGCGACTGAATTGGCTGAATTCATCCGAGAGGTAGTCCAGACGAACACAGCCTTGATTACTTCTGCCAAGACATATCTTGATGCCATAGAGACGCTACAAATCGAGGTGTACAGGGCAGGTGTACGCGCAGCCGACGCCCAGGAGATCGACGTGGCATTGCTCGTTGAGATACATGACGCCTTATGAAGAAGAATAAATATGCCTTGAGGAGGCTACTCCTCAATACAGGAAAAAAACGACGTGCGCATGATGAAATTCTCCGCCATCTATCTTCTATCGCTGGTCGAAAGGAGGGCGACATCAGTGCGCTTCGAGGACGACGTCACGGTGATCAAGGCACCAAACGGCTGGGGAAAGTCAGGGATACTGAAGAGCCTCTATGAGTCGTTCGGCGCCGAACCACACAGCGTCGATCACTTTTGGAAAGACGCCAAGATCGCAAGTGCAGTTGATTTCACCATCGATGACGCTGCCTACACGATAGTTCGGTTTTTAGGACAGTATGGAGTCTTTGATTCTGAGCGGCGGCTGCTCCTCAGAACCTCGTCGGTGTCTGACGGACTTGCGCCTTTTCTCGCGAGGCTGACCGACTTTGGGCTTCGCATGGCCGACCGGAAAGAGAAAGTAGTCATTCCCCCGCCAGCATACATTTTCGCTCCTTACTATATTGATCAGGACAAGAGCTGGACGACGTCATGGCAGCCCTTCCTGAAAATTTACCTTCCGAATTCAACAAGGACTCTGATCGAGTACCACTCGGGTATTAAACCGAACGAATACTATGCATTGATGGCTAAAAGGGAACTTCTTATTGCTCAAAGCAAGGGGGCGGAAGATCAAGCCTCTGCGTTGACCTCGGCCCTGCATCACATTCTGGCGCAGGGCGACGAGCTTCCAGTACATCTTCGGCTCAACGACTTTATTGCTGAAACGACGAGCCTTGTTGCAAAAAGCCAAGAACTTGTCGCGGCGCAAGGAAGATTTAGATCCAAGCTTTCCGAGCTAGTCGAGATCAGGGCGCTCTGGGATGCGCAATTGGCGGTGACGGCGGCTGCGCTGGCCGAAACGGACGCCGCTTTCCGGGGGGCTGTCGCACATCCACGTGACGTGGAATGCCCGACGTGCGGAGCTCATTACGAGAACGATATTAGTGCTCGCTTCCATATCGCCGCAGATAGCGGTGCTCTGTTAACTGTGGTGAGGGAAGCCGAGGCCGAGATCGCTGAGCTGGATAGAAAGATTGAACTTCAGAATGTGGATATCGAAGCGATCCGCTCAGCCCACGAGAAAGTTCAATCGCTACTTAGTTTCCGCCGGGACGACGCGAGCTTGGAAGACATCCTTCGTTCCGAAGGTCGTCAGCAGGCAGCCAACGCCTTACGCACTCAGATCGACCAATTGAAGAAGACGATCGGCGATATTGCTCTACAAACTAAGTCCGTGGCAAGAGATCTACGAGCACTGATCGATGCTAAGCGCACGCAGATGATAAAGGATCACTTCAGATCACAACTCACCGAGGCCGCAGGACGACTCGATGTACGCGTACCCTCCCTTCTCACCATGAACAAAACTTCATATGCAAGAGGAAGCGAGGGACCTAGAGGAATTGTTGCGTATTTTTACTCATTCCTTCGCACGGTCAGATCCTACGGCAGTTCGGTGTTTTGTCCGATAGTAATTGACGCGCCGAATCAACAAGGCCAAGACGCAGAACACCTGCCAGAGATCTTGTCTTATCTGCTAAGTCAACGCCCCGATGGAGCCCAACTCATATTGGGTGTCGAGAACGTATTCGAAGTGCATGCAGAGCCGCGGTCATTTCGAAACGTTGGCGTAAAGAAGAGGCAACTTCTCAGCGAGAACGAGTTCAAGGAGGTTGCTGATTTGATGCGCCCATTGCTTTCACAGCTCGTGGATGCTCTCGATTGATTTGGTAACGTCCTATTTCATTACGTTATGAAGAAGTAAGTTGGGGGAAGCGTGGAGAAGCAGAGAAAGGAACACGTCGACTTGAGCGCGAAAATGATTCGGATTCTCCACTTGAGCGATATGCACATAGGCGCCTCCGAGCAGGCCGAATACTGGCCAACCGCAAAGAAAGCTCTGTTCGAGGATTTGGCGCGGCAAGCGGGCACCAATGGCGGTTGGGACCTCGCGGTCTTTACCGGTGATCTCACCCAGAGGGGTACGATCGAGGAGTACTCGAGAGTCACCGAATTTCTCGCTGAACTTTGGGAGCACCTACACTCAATCGGCAGCGCGCCGCTATTTCTTGCGGTGCCAGGCAATCACGACTTGGCCCGGCCAGATCAGAATAAGCCTGAGGTCAGGCTACTGGCGAACTATGCGCTGGACTCCAGCGTGAGGGACGCATTCTGGCAAGCGAATTACGGCTACAGAGCTGTTGTTGATTCCGCATTTGCCAACTATGTTGCATGGTGGGATAGCCTTGAGCACGCCGGCGTCCCGCTGGCACCGCACGTCAAAGGAGCTCTCCCCGGGGACTTCTCGTCAAGCCTACACCTGAATGATCAGTCCTTGGGAATCGTCGGGCTTAATACCGCATGGCTTCATTTAGGAGCAGGTGACCTTAAGGGGAGGCTGGGCGTTGAATCTAGGCAACTTCATGCTGTGACCAACGAACAGCCAAACGAATGGGCAACACAGCATAGGTTTAATCTGCTTCTAACTCATCATCCAGCCGACTGGCTTGGGCCGCAGTCGCTAAGCGGTTGGAACAGTGACATCTTCCATCCCGATTGGTTTGATTGTCACTTGTATGGTCACATGCATTCGCAGTCGGCCAAGACCAGCAGTGCGTGGGGATCATCAGGGAGGCGAGAGCTCCAGGCCCCATCGCTTTTTAGTATCGAGCCAACCCCGGATGGTAGCGAGCGCCGTCATGGATACTCAACGCTGCAGGTGGCTGTGCAAGGAAGTCAGAAGGTCCTTCGTCTATGGCCGCGCATAGCCAAGAGAGGCGACAACGGCTTGATCCGGGTTGTGCCAAACCACGACCTAGAGCTCGGCGACGGTAACTGGACAGAGGAAGCTTATCCGGATGCCTCTGTAAACTTAGCATCGAACACACCATTAAAGGAACCCGTGGGGGGTCTGCGAACCGCCCCAGAGAAGGAAGTACTGTCGGTTCTTCGTCAACGTTTGAACCAGTCCCCAGCCACACAAGGCATCCGGGCAATGGAGCGCCGAGAAGGCTCAGCGGCGATACGTGAGAGTGGAGTTCTTTGGCTATGCGCTGAGTGGGGAATGGGTGCGGACGAATACATTCGCTCCTTACAAGAAGCCTCGTCGATCGACCCAGACAACAGTTTTATTATTGACGTACATGATTATAACTCCGAGGACGAGGTCCTTATTGGGGTGCAAGAACGTGTCGGCTGCACCTTTGAGCAGCTCTGCGAAGTGATATCACTTCAACCGCCATGCACCGTTATTTTTGACGACGTTGTTCTTGACGAAGAGCGAGGGGGCGACCGGCGGTTCCAGAGAGAAATCGAGAAGCTCACTGGCATAGTCAGGCAATATTGTCCCAATGCTTCGATCATTATTCGATCGAAACATCATCCCGTGGAACCACGGTACACCTGCGTGGAATTGAAGGCGCTCGATCTGGCGGAAACCGCGGCCTACATCAAACTGGGCGGAGCCTCTGCGGTGCTTGGCGCGAGCCAAAGTGAGTACGTGCAGCGAATTCACCAGCACACGGATGGAATCCCGGCTCGGATCGACCTCGCGCTCCGACACATTCAGACACTTGGCCCCTCCGTTCTTCTCGCTCTGAATACGGACATAGCCGGGAAGCAAGCCATTTCGCCAACGTCCGGAGCCGGCCTAGAGAAGACGATGACTGAATTCTTCTCTTCCGAAGACCCCTCTCTGAGGAGAGCGGCGGAGCTTCTCGTAGCGCTCTCAATGTTCCCCAAGGGAGAGCAATTGTTGACGGTAAAGCGCTTTCACGAAAAAAGGCCTTTTTACGACAGCGATGCGATTACCCTAAGCCAGCGTGGATTTGTCGACTCCGTCGACGTGACCGACGTCGGACACGCGGGACATTCCCATAAGGGACGCGCTATCGTCGTGAAGCGATCCGTCCGAGACTTTATTTATCGAAGTCTTAGCACTCAGGAGCTGGCACGGCTAAACGCAAGGGCGTTGGAGATCTATTTTGGGCCAACATGGCGCTTGGGCGAAATCAAAGGAAAGCGCGCGCTGCGAACCGACAGCAATCAGCGCCTGGACTGGCAGATCGGAAACGCCAGCATGATGCTGATGCGAGCCGCCAGACAAGCGATTAACGAGCGTGATAACCGCGCAATCAAGCACGGCCTAGCACTTGTTAACGCCTACGGAAGTTGGCTGAGGGAGGGAGACAACTATCAAAGCTTGAGAGCTTTGTGTGAGGATCTGCTACCTCTTTTGTCTGCAGAAGACGACCTAGAGAGAGAACTCATCCCTCTCCGCATGCACTTTGCTCGGTCGCTTCGAATGACCGGCAAGCATGAAGAAGCAAAGGCCTACTATAGAGAACTAATACCCGAATTGGCAACGACACGAGATAAATCTAGCGCATATCTTAATCTCGCTTTGACTTCAAAGAGAGTGGGCGACGAGGAAGGAGCAATTTTAGCTGCTAAGAGCTGCATCGGGATCGATAAAAATAGTGGAAACGCACTACATGCAAGAACGTTGATACTCGAGGCGACGTCTGAGCCAGGGCCTGAGCTGGAAGCAAAGCTAATGAAGGCTGAGAAAGCTGCGCGTAAGCGAAAACTCCACACGCTTGCAAACAACCTCGCGCTCAAACGAATCGCCGATGAGGCAAAGCCGGACGCCAAACGGGACGCACTGACAGAAGTCGTCAAATTCGGTGCAGAGAATAGTGATTATCTGAATGTCATGCGCGCCCAGGTAACTTTGGGCTTTCTGAAGCTTGAACAGACCGGGGGTCTTGGTGCCACGGATCTTGTGGGTCCGATAGCAGCATTTCACTATTTCTATAGCGAGGAGATGGGGCCACTACTTGACCGTTCCCATGCATTGCTATGGAAGGCCTTCCAAGCCATGCAGGAGACGGACAATCTTCTTCGCCTGTTCCGCCACAGTTCGATCCTGTGGCGTCTCCGCGGGAGGGAAGAACTGGAGGAGCGTTATTTGAAGGAGCTCGGTCCTATTCTTGCTCAAAGCCCACACGCCGCCCGGCCTCTTCCGCCACGCGAATTTCTTTACTACAAATCCAGGTCCGAGAGCTTGTCTAATGCATCGCCTGCGACCCTTGAATCTGAAACATGATCTGCTGACGGAGGTTACTCGGTAGCCAGTAATTGTGCTCGATTGCACCGCCGCCTACCGGTTGAAGGACCTAAAAGCTGACTCGCAATCATTTCTGGTGTAGGGCAAGTCGGGTCACGTCAGGGAAATGCACTGCCGGTCGGGTCATATTCAAAGTCCTAAGGAGTGGACTGCGTGAGGGGAATCTTCGGTCGCACGCCCTCTCTGTGTATCTGGCAGCAAGCGCATCTTTAAGAGGGACTTTCCCAGATCCGAAACACCGTTAACTGTCGGCCTGCTTGTCCCGACGCTCCAGACTGGAGCGTTGACATTGGGCGATTCGTGCCGAGGAGTCAGGATCAATGCATTACGATATTTGCTCCCTTGTACGCAGTTTTTATAGAGGACACCACCCGCGGGCAGGCTCCGCCGTATTCGCGTCGCCTGTCGTAACCTCACCTGTCGCACGAATACATCTATCTCCCTCCGGTCTAGGGCTTCGCTCCCACCATTTCTCTCACCGTCTTCTCTGTATGCCAGCCCCCATCCTCGGTGGGAGGAAGTGTCGGGTAGTTGGTGCCTGCCAGTTTCTGTTGGTCGTAGGTGGAGCCGCAGTCGACATGGTCCGCGTCATTCCTGACCGCGCCTCGCCCCCCGTTGCAATAACGCGAATGGCGGCCCGCAACGCACGCAGTGGCACGTCTCGTGGCTCAGTTGCCTTTTATGATGGTTGGGCAACAAGCCCCGTCACTACCAAGCCCACCGACACATAGGCGGCCGTTCCCCATAGGTTGCCCAACGCCAAAGCCACTCCATAGGCCCGAACTGAAATCGATGCAGCCACCAGCGACTCCACGCTATTTGCACGGCCAACACCAGCACGCAGGCCACGAGAATGCCCGCCATGCTATAGCGCGGACCAAGGTTCAGACCGACACCATAAAACAATGCGATGCCGAACAGGCTTTGCGCCAGATAGTTGGTCAGCGCCATGCGGCCCAGCGGTACAAGCCAACGCAGCCGATGTTCCCAAGCAGGCCGCCTGTACAACAAGGCGAACCCGGCGGCATATGCGATGCCCAGCGCCAACGGCCCGATTCGGAGCAACATGCGTATCGCTACCTTGACCGGCTGGATATCGATGCGGGGCCAGGCTGCGAGCATGGTCGCCTGCACCTGGGCGAGCGCCGTCGCCGCGAGCCACGCGAGCAACGCACCGAACAGGATTCGGCGCAGCAACGGCAGGTGTCGTTCGGGTTCCTGCAACAAGCCGGCACGGCCAGCCCAATAACCCAACAGGAACCGGCCCAAAACGAAGCACACCAGGGCCCAGTTGGACAGGCGAGCCCATCCGGACATCTGCATGTTGAACTCAATCGCGTGCGCCCATGACCCGCCGGAGAACGCTTCCAGAGCGCGGTCATACATCTGCGCCTGCGACGCCAATTGGGGCAATAGAGGACGGACCGCCGGGGCGATCAATGGCGGGAGCAATGCCATGACAAGTCCACCTGCGAGCAGGCGGTTGGACGCATGCCGGAAGGGCAGCATCAACAGACCGACCAGCGCGTAGGTGAACAGGATGTCTCCCCACCATACAAACCACGCGTGGATGGCCCCGATGCCCAGCAGCACCAGTAATCGACGTACGTAGCCTGGGACCATGCCATGGCCTCGTGCCTGCGCTCGCTCAAGCTGCACCGCAAAACCCAAACCAAAGAGCAGGGAGAAGATGGTGATGAACTTGATGTTCACCAGCTCCTCGATGACGTTTCGGGCGATCACGTCGAACCCGCTGGTGGGTAGAGCCGCTTGCTGTTCCGGACCGAGAAACTCGTACAAGCTCAGTGGCGACAGGTTGGCCAGGCACACTCCCAGCAGCGCGAAGCCACGCAAGGCGTCGATCAGGTCGTAGCGTTCTCCCTGGACGTGCGGCCTGGATTGAGTCTCCATCGTGTTCCTTGCAATGTGCGGGCGCTTAGACGGCCCCCGCAACCGCCGCCGTCACAAATCCCGCCAAACCAAGCGATCCAATGACCAGCGTCCGCCACCATGGGCGGCGATGTACGCGGCTAAAAACAACATCAATACCGGATATTCGATGCCCCGATCAATCCACGGCCAGGTCGGCCCCAGCGCGTAGCTGATGCCGATCATCTCCATCGCCACCGCAATGGCGATCAAGCGGGTGCCCAGGCCGGCTGCAAGCAGCACACCCCCGATAGCCTCCAGCAGCGTGACAAGCATCGCCAGCACGGGTGCGGCGGGCAAGTGCATGACATTCTCGATCAGCTTGATCGACCCCGCCATCGGATCCGCCATCGATCCGTGCGAGGTGCGCAGGAGTTTTGGCAAGCCGTGGGTAAACAACACGGTGCCGAAGACCACGCGCAGCAGTGCATAGCTAATTGGCTCGGCCCGCGCGTACAGACGGTTCAGCGAGGCGCGCGGGGATGTAAGGCGGCTTGGCCCGGCGGGCCTCGCTTCGACTTGGCGGGTCTTGATTCGAGGGGAGGTCGACATGAACTCGCTCCTTGGAAGCAGGGATGCTTCGGACGCAGCTCAGTGTCAGTATCCGCATTGGGGGAAGTAAATACCCGCAAACCGGCAACAGAATTCAATTTCAACAAACAATCGGCGGTCGGTCTTTCAGTGGAGCGGATGCAGAAGAAGCAGCCATGCCAGCGAGATCATGAAGACGGCGACGATGGCGTCGAGCGCCCGCCAAGCCACTGGATTACGGAAGATCGGCAGCAGAAGGCGCGATCCATAGCCTAGCGTGGAAAACCACGTCACGCTGGCGAGGCTTGCGCCAGCCGCAAACGCCCACTGCTGGCCACCCGGATAACGGGTGGAGAGGCTACCCAGCAAGATCATGGTATCCAGATAGACGTGCGGATTGAGGAACGTGAAGCCGAGACAGGCAAGCAGAACCAGCCAACCGCTCTTCTCGCCCTCCATGTCGGGCGTCAAACCCCCAGAACCTCGCCAGGCGCGCCGGGCGGCCATCAGGCCGTAGACCGTCAAGAACAGCGCTCCGCCGAGACGTAGCGCATCCAGAAGCGCAGGCCATGCCCGAACGAGCGCACCTATGCCGGCGACGCCACAGACGATCAGCGCGACGTCGCTCAACGCGCACGTCGCCACCACCAGGCCGACGTTCCTTTGCAGCAACCCCTGCCTCAGCACGAAGGCGTTTTGCGAGCCGATGGCGACAATCAGACCAGCGCCGGCAACGAAGCCAGCGAGCGCCGCTGCGAAATACATGATGGAGAATCCTTGGGGTCGGATGGCCACAGCTTGCCGTCACCCCTGTACGAAGCCAATCTAATCATTCTGTATCATCATTAGAAAAACTGATTCCAAGCGAGCCGTGATGGATCTACTCCACCCCCAATTGGCTGCCTTTGCCGCAGTGCTCGAGGAAGGCAGTTTCGATGCGGCAGCCCGGCGTCTCTCCGTGACGCCGTCCGCCGTCTCCCAACGCATCAAGGCGCTGGAAGACCGCCTTGGGCAAGTACTGGTCGTGCGACAGGTTCCTTGCCGGGCGACCCCGGCTGGAGAACGGCTCTTGCGCCGCCTTCGGCCGATGCAGGCCCTCGAGGCCGAAGCGTTGGCCGACTTTCTGCCGAGCAGCGAGGCCGCACCGCGGGCAGTAACGATCGCCGTCAATGACGACTCGCTGCAGACGTGGTTTCTCGATGCACTGGCCGCACTCCATCGCCGCCACGGCTACTTGTTCGATGTTCGCGTGGACGATCAGGACCACACCCAGGAGATGTTGCGCGACGGAACGGTGTTGGGGGCGGTCACAGGTCACGCGCGGCCCGTGCAAGGGTGCAACGTGCACGCTCTCGGGGCGATGCGGTACTTCCCGGTAGCCTCTCCTGGATTTGCCGCCAGACATTTTGAGCAGGGCCTCCATGCAGAAGCCTTGAACGCGGCACCCTTGATCGTGTTCAACCGGAAGGATGAACTGCAGTGGCGCTTCATCCGACGGATCACACGAGCCCGGGTCTCGCCACCCGTCCACTACCTTCCGACGTCGACCGGATTCGTCGACGCTGCCGCACTTGGTCTTGGATGGTGCCTGGCGCCCGAAACGCTCATCGCTCCCGCGGTGAAAGCAAAGCGCATCGTCATCCTCGATGGACAACACTGGCTGGACGTGCCCCTCTACTGGCAGTTCGCAGCCGTTCGCTCGGAGACTCTCGACAACATCGGTCGCGCGCTACATGAGGCCGCTGCCGCCGCTCTAAGAATCTAGGGCGAGTTCATCGTTCGGGGCGATAGCGGCAACCCACAATAGGGGCCAGCAAATTGGCAGCGAAATGCATGTCGATCAACCATTCGACGGGCTTTACATTTTTCAGAAAAGCATTCTAATGACCTAATGCACACCTGATTCGGCGCCCATAATGAAGATCACGCTGAATGAGCTTCAGACCTTTGCGACTGTCGTAGATACGGGGTCGATCACGGCGGCGGCCGAGCACTTGGAACAAACCATATCCGGCATCAGCCGCACGCTCGGACGACTGGAAGCCAAGCTGGAAACGACGTTGCTGCGGCGGACCACCCGCCGGCTCGAACTCACGGAGGAAGGCGCGACCTTTCTCGCCAGAGCCCGCGCCATCCTGGATTCGGTCGAAGAAGCCGAGGAGCAGATGGCCGTGCGGCGGCAACAGCCGGTTGGTCGTCTGCGCGTGGATTCAGCCACGCCCTTCATGTTGCACGTCATCGTGCCGCGCATCGCCGGCTTTCGGAAACGCTTTCCGCAGGTGGAGCTCGAACTCGTCAGTAACGAAGGCATCACTGATCTGCTGGAGAAACGCACCGATGTCGCGTTCCGTATCGGACCGCTGAAAGACTCCACGCTGCACGCGCGTCCGGTCGGTACCAGCCGGCTGCGCTTACTGGCCAGCCCGGCCTACCTGGAGCGTGCCGGGACGCCGGAGCATGTCGCGGATCTTGCCGGCCACTCGCTGCTTGGGTTCACGCAGCCGGAGTCCCTGAACCAGTGGCCTGTGCGCGGCGCGGACGGCAATCCGCTGCACGTCCGCCCGGATATCGCCTCGTCCAGCGGCGAAACCTTGCGCCAACTGGCATTGGCCGGCGAAGGCATCGTCTGCCTTTCCGACTTCATGACGGCGGCCGATCGCAAACGCGGGGATCTGGTGCCATTGATGTCGACGTCGACGCTCGATGTCCGACAGTCGATCAATGCCGTCTACTACCGGAACACCGCACTCGCGTCGCGCATCACCTGCTTCATCGATTACATGGTCGATGCGCTCGCTCCTGGGACATTCGAAGATTGAGGATCCATATGGTTGCGAATACCCACGAATGTTCGAGCCTTCTGGCACGCGCGCTGGGGGCACTTCAAGGTGGAGATGACGGCGAAGCGCGCGGTCTGTTGAACATGGCGTCGGAACGCGGCTCACCCATGGCGTCCGGCCTGCTGCATGCACTGGCTGGTAGCGAGGTCTCCAACGCTTACGACCAACCACGCGCTTTCGAACGCTTCATTCGAGGCGCCGGCAATCGAGCCCTCTACGATGCCGTGAGCGCGGAACTGGCGCGTCTGTACACCGCCCATGTTCCACGTTCGTTGCTGGATATCGGCGCGGGTGACGGCATGGCGCTCGCACCGGCGATCGACGCTTCCGATCACGTTATTCCTCAGCTCGATGTGGTCGAGCCAAACAGCGCGTTGCTCGCTCGCCTGAAGGCCGTGCTGCCCACGGCCGAGGGCAACGAGACGACCCTGGAGCAGTTTGTCTCCGCCCTGCCAGCGGAGGCCCATTGGGACGTGGCGCAGTCGACCTTCGCGCTCCAGTCGATCGTGCCTGCCACGCGCAAGGCAGCGCTTCGCCTGCTCTCAGCACACGTCGACCGGCTGGTCGTCGTCGAGTTCGACGTGCCCGATCTGGTAGCGGGCACGAGCGAGTACTACGACTCCCTGGCAGCTCGCTACGAGCAGGCGGCCGCGGACTGCGGTGAGGATGCCGATCTGGTTGCTGGCGGCTTCCTCGCACCGATGCTCCTGGGCCAGCTCCGCGCCGCGGCACCGTCCAACTACGAACAGCCCATGAGCGCCTGGATCACTGAATTGGCCGAGGCGGGGTTCCGCGTGGTGCGCATGGCGCATGTCCATCCGTACAGCTGGGCGGATGCCTTCTTACTCGAGGCGGTGCCTGCTGAGCACCCATTCGAATAGATAGCTATGTAGCCGATGGCACGGCTGACCCCAACCATCTACGACGGCGGCGCATTGATCGTATCAGTTAGCCTTTTCGCAGAAGCACCGTGTGCACGCAGGTCGCAGAAGTGTCTTTTCCCTCAGCAACCAACGGGTAGACCTCGACATGCTGCCCAGGGCGGTCGAAGGCATCGTAGGTCCAGCGGCCGTGCTCACCGTGCGCGCTCTGGCGTTTGAAGCCCATGCGCTCCAGTTCCCGCGTGAAGTGGCCGAAGTCGGGGGTGCAGATCGGCGTCGCGGCCGGACGATCTTCGCCGACCGGGGAAAAGATCAGGTCGACACGCGGCCCCACCGTACCCACCTGTTGCCGCTCGACGCTGAAGGCCCAGCCACCGCTCAGTGGCTGCGCGTAGCCGAAGTGATCCGCGCTGAGGCGCTTGATCGGCAGGCCCATGCGCTCACCCATGGCTTCCGGCGTGAGTTCAGCTACCGATGGCGTCGCGCGGATGAGTTCCAGCATGCCGTGCATGGCCTGCTCGGCGGTGACATGGGCGGTGGACGCGTTCATGCGGGGTGTCTCCTTCGCTTCGGTAGCGTACGTTAGCGGGGTCAAGACGGCTAGTAAGGTGGCGAGGGCCAACCTCGCCGGGTGGCCGGGCAAACCGGGATGACGCAAGCGTTGCCGGGACATCGCGACTCCTTCCATGGCCGCCAGAGCGCGGCCCGCCCTAAAGTAACAAAAGTTCTTCGCGCATTTCCGGGGACTGCGGCGTCGTTGCTCCGTGCTGTGGATGTCGCTTTCTAGGGTGGGCTCGCCTTGCGGCCTCGCATCGGCGCCTGAGCCGTGGTCGGGAAGCCAGCACGGTGAGGCAGTGTGATGAATTGGAGTCGCGCTGGTTGTTGTTGCGGTGATCGTCCGCGCGTAAGTCGCTGGGTGCCCGCCTTCGCGGGCACGACGGTGAGGGGGGCTTGCGGCATCACCGCTTTGCCGGGTCGGCTTTCCCGACCAATCCACCTCAGTCATCGGGAGAGTCTTCGGTGTCCACCCTCGAGGCGAGTTCCGTACAAGGGAGCGGCCGAAGGCCATATAGGTACATGGGCCGCGCAAGCGGCCTTTCCTTTCCGAACGCGGAGGACCTGTCTGAGCAGCGAGGGTGGACACCGAAGGCTCGGGCCTCACCGTCAGAGCCGCTGGGCACTTGCATTCGCCTTGGCGAATGAACCGAGGTACCTAGGCAGCGACCCCGAACTTCCGCGAAGAACCTAACAAAAGGCCTACCGCGATTCCGGCACGACGTCCCGGTTCGTTCAGTTCGCCCCCTGCGACACGTTGCCATACCACCATGGTCGAACGTGCCCAACCGCTCAGCCGGTGGGAAAATGGCCGGCCCTCCTGCGCAGCAACGACTCCAGCCATGTCCTCCGATCGCATCCGCTCCTCCCTCCTGCGTGACCGTGTGACCAGTGCGGAAGCTGCCGCCGCCTTCATCCAGCCGGGCGAGACCGTGGCCATGAGCGGATTCACGGGGTCCGGTTATCCGAAGGCCGTGCCGCTGGCGCTGGCCCGACGCATCGAGGATGCGCACGTGGCCGGCCAGGCGTTCCGCATCCGCCTCATGACCGGCGCTTCCACTGCGCCCGAGCTCGACGGCGCTCTGGCCAAGGCCGACGGCATTGCCTTGCGCATGCCGTTCCAGACCGATCCGGATGCCCGCCAGCGAATCAACGCCGGCACGCTCGATTACATCGACATCCACCTGAGCCACGTGGCGCAGCACGTGTGGTTCGGCTTCTACGGCGATATCGATACCGCCGTGGTCGAGGTGGCCGGCATTCGCGAGGACGGCTCGCTGATTCCCTCCACGTCCATCGGCAACAACAAGACGTGGCTCGACCTCGCGAAGAAGGTGATCATCGAGGTCAACGACTGGCAGCCGGAAGGCATCGACGGCATGCACGACGTGTACTACGGCACTGCCCTGCCCCCACACCGCAAGCCGATTCCGCTGCTCCATGCGGATGACCGCATCGGCGAGACATCGTTGCGCGTGGACCCCGACAAGGTCGTCGCCGTCGTGCGTACGCACGGCCCCGATCGCAACAGTCCCTTCGCACCGGTGGACGAGACGAGCAAGCGCATCGCCGCGCACCTCATCGAGTTCCTGCAGCACGAGGTGAACAAGGGCCGCCTGCCGGCGAACCTGCTCCCGCTGCAGTCGGGCGTAGGCAACATTCCCAACGCCGTGCTGGCAGGGCTCTCCGAGAGCGGCTTCCGTGACATGGCCGCGTTCACCGAGGTCATCCAGGACGGCATGCTCGACATGCTGCGCGACGGGACGTTGCGCGTGGCCTCGTGCACGGGCTTCGCTCTGAGCCCCGCCGCGAATGAGGAGTTCAAGCGGAACATCGATTTCTATCGCCAGCGCATCATCATGCGCACGCAGGAAATCTCGAATCATCCGGAACTCGTGCGCCGCCTCGGCTGTATTGCCATGAACGGGATGATCGAGGCCGATCTATACGGCAACGTGAACTCCACGCACGTGATGGGCAGCAGGATCATGAACGGCATCGGCGGCTCCGGCGACTTCGCGCGCAACAGCTTCCTGTCCATCTTCCTGAGCCCGAGCACCGCGAAGAACGGCAGCATTTCGGCGCTGGTGCCGATGGTGAGCCATGTCGATCACACCGAGCACGACGTGTCGATCATCGTGACCGAGCACGGCCTGGCCGACCTGCGCGGCCTGCCGCCGCGGCACCGTGCCCGGCAGATCCTGGATCACTGCGTGGATCCATCGTACCGGCCGCAGCTCGAGGATTATTTCGAGAGGGCGTCGCGGGCGAGCTTCGGCAAGCACACGCCGCACCTGCTGCCGGAAGCGCTGTCGTGGCACCAGCGCTGGCTGGATACAGGATCGATGCGCGCCTGAAGGCGCGAAACATGGCGCAATTTCTTGCGCATGACTGATGACGCGGACTGAAACGTCCGTGTCATTCGGGCGACCTACGGTGAGTCGCTCGACAGCAATCGATGGTAACTCCCATGGACACCTCTCGACGCCGTTTCCTGGGCGTCGCCGGCGGATTCGCCGGTGCATGCGTCCTCGTCCAACCGTGGCGCTTAGCCCAGGCGACGGATACGCCGATGACCATGCCAATGAAGCAACGCATGGCCATGCCGGGCTTGGCCGCGCCGAACGTGCCGCTGGTGAACCCGGTGACGATGGCAAAGTTCGTCGATGCCCTGCCGGTGCCACCGATCGCATTGCCGGCGGGCAAACGTGCTCACGCCGCATACGGTGCGCGGCAACTGCCGCTCTACCGCATGCCGATGCGGGCATTCAGTGCCAAGGTGCACCGGGACCTGCCGCCGACGCCGCAATGGGGCTACGCCGGATGCACGCCGGGCCCCACGATCGTGACGCGTCGTGGCGAGCCTGTGCTGGTGGAATGGGCCAGCGAGCTTCCCACCCGGCATTTCTTGCCGATCGATCACAACATTCATGGCGCGGAGAAATCCAAACCCGAGGTTCGTACCGTCACCCACGTGCATGGTGCGTGCGTTTCCGCGCCGAACGATGGTTGGCCCGAAGACTGGTACGTGCCGGGTAAATCGCTGACCGCCCTTTACCCGGGAGACCAGGACGCCACCACCTTGTGGTACCACGATCACGCCATGGGCATCACGCGGCTGAACATCTACGCGGGCCTGTTCGGCAGCTTCCTCGTGCACGACGATGAAGAGCAGGCACTGGGCCTGCCCTCGGGCGAATTCGACATTCCGCTGATGCTCTACGATCGCCTGCTCGCCAAGAGCGGCAAGCTTTACTACCCGGTTTCGGAAGACCCTTCGGCGCCCTGGGTGTCCGAGTGCCACGGCGATGCGGTGCTGTGCAACGGAAAGCTATACCCGTATCTCGACGTGGAGCCGCGCCGCTATCGCCTGCGGCTGATCAACGTGGCCAATTCCAGCTTCTTCAATCTGTCGCTGTCGCATGGCAAACCTTTCCAGCAGATTGGCAGCGACCAGGGACTGCTGGCCTCGCCCGCCGATCGTCTGAACATCGAACTGTACCCAGCCGAACGTGCCGAGGTCATCGTGGACTTTGGTGCCTATGCAGGGCAGTCGGTGCAGCTACGCCACCAGGCCGACGGCATCGTCGAGTTCCGCGTTCGCGCCAAGGGTCGCCGCGATACCTCGGTGGTACCGGCCACATTGCGGCCCATTCAACGCATTGAACCATCTACGGCGGTGCAGAACCGCGTGCTCGCACTGGGCGAACAGGACGATGCGGGCGGCAGTCCGATGACGATGTTGCTCGATGGAAAGATGTGGAGCGATCCCATCAGCGAAAAGCCGAGGAAGGGCACGGTCGAAACCTGGACATTCGTCAATGTGACGGGCGATGCGCATCCCATCCATCTGCACCTCGTGCGCTTCCAGGTATTGGAGCGCCGTCCGTTCGACCTCTTCGCGTGGAACGCGCGCAAGGAACTGAAGTTCACCGGGCCATCGATACCACCGGCCGCACACGAAGCCGGCTGGAAAGACACCGTGCGCTGCGACCCCGGGATGGTCACGCGCATCATCGCGCGCTTCGACGGCGAGCCAGGCAAGTACGTCTGGCACTGCCATTTTCTCGAGCACGAAGACAACGAAATGATGCGTCCTTACGAACTGATCTGAATTGTTCGCAATATCTTGCGTTGACACGTGAGCGTCATCACACACACGTGCATTGTCGCCTACGCGCCAACGATTCGTCACATGCGGGGCCGATGCTCGCGGCTGTCGACGAGACACCCACAACCCTCGTCGACACGCATCAGGGGGAAGGCTTCCAGTAGGGAGAGATCCACAATGGTTACTTGGTTGCGCCACACACGGCTTTCGCCGCTGTTGATTGCCGCGCTTTCCGTCGGCCTTACCGGCGTCGTCAGTGCACAGGATACCGCTCCACCCGATCACGACGCACAGTTCCGCCAGAACGTGCCCGTGGCTCCCTTCAAGGGACAGACCGGCCTTCCCGGCGGCATCGTCGTACTGCACAAGCCGCCCCGTGGTCAGGACAACAGCAACAACACCGTCACCCCGATCAAACACGTGATCCTTCTGATCGGTGAGAACCGCACGTTCGACCACGTCTATGGCACCTACACTCCGCCGAAGGGGCAGTCGGTGGACAACCTGCTGTCCAAGGGCATCGTCAACGCCGACGGCACGCCGGGTCCGAACGTTGACCTTGCCGCACAGTTCATGGCCTCGAGCACCGGCAAGTTCGACATGTCGCCGAAGAAGGCCGGCAAGTACAAGACGCTTCCGCAGATGAACACCGGCGGCGCACCGACCGAAGCACCTTTCGCTTCCGCGGCGCAGGCGCAGGCCATCGAACCGGCCCTGCCCGACGGCACCTACGACATGCTCGCCGCCGGTGGCACGGGCCTGCCGAAACACGTTGTCGATACCCGCTTCCCCGCCGAGCTACCCAACGCGCCTGTGGACCTGCATGCGTCGATCAGCTACGACGCGTACGCCAACAGCCCGGTGCATCGCTTCTTCCAGATGTGGCAGCAGCTCGATTGCGACAGCCGGGCAGCCACTGCGACCAACCCCAGCGGTTGTCGCAACGACCTGTTCCCCTGGGTCGAAACCACCATAGGCGCGGGCAGCAACGGCAAGGAGCAGCCGGCAAACTTCACCGACCAGAGCACGGGTGAAGGCGCCACCGCCATGCAGTTCCTCAACATGGCCCAGGGCGATGCACCTTACTTCAAGAAGCTGGCCCAGAAGTACGCGTTGAGCGACAACTTTCACCAGTCGGTGATGGGCGGCACGGGCGCCAACCACATCATGCTCGGCTACGGCACCTTGATCTACTACGCCGATGCGAGCGGCAAACCGGCCACCCCGCCTGAAAACCAGATCGAGAACCCGGACGCGCAGTTCGGTACCAATAACTGGTGGGTGCAGGACGGCTACAGCGGCGGTTCGTACGTCAATTGCTCCGACGAAAGCCAGCCGGGTGTGAAGCAGATCAAGAACTACCTGCGCTCGCTCCCGTACCAGACGTTCAGGGGAACGGACTGCAAGCCGAAGGCCTACTACCTGGTGAACAACTACAACCCGGGCTACCTGGGTGACGGCACGCCGGCTCCGCTGGGCGACGACCAGTTCACCATCCCACCGACCACGCAGGAGAACCTGGCGTTGCTGCTTGAGAAGCACAACGTTTCCTGGAAGTACTACGGCGAAGGTTTCGCTAACGGCAAGGAAGATGGCGAAGGCGGCACCTACTGCAACATCTGCAATCCGTTCCTGTACTCCACCCAGGTCATGACCGACCCGGAACTTCGCGCCAAGAACCAGGATATCAACGACCTGTACGACGACATCCAGAACGATACGCTGCCGGCCGTTTCCATCGCCAAGCCGGACGGCATCCTCGATGGCCATCCGGCGTCGTCGAAGCTGGACCTGTTCGAAGGCTACGTGCGCAAGATCGTCGAGATGGTGGAGGCCAACCCGAAGGTGTGGAACGACACCGCCATCATGGTGACCTTCGATGAGGGTGGTGGCTACTACGATTCCGGCTACATCCAGCCGATCGACTTCTTCGGCGACGGCACGCGCATCCCGCTGCTGGTGGTGTCGAAGTACTCCCTCGGCGGCAAGGTCGTGCACACGTACTACGACCACGTCTCGTTCGACAAATTCGTCGAGGCCAACTGGAACCTGAGGGATCAGATCTCCGCCCGCAGCCGCGACAACCTGCCCAATCCTGTGTCGTTCAGGCAGAACCCGTATGTGCCGGTGAATGCGCCGGCCATTGGCAACCTCATGGACATGTTCAACTTCGCCCGGAAGGAGGTGAGCGACGCCGCCGCAATTGCCGACTGAGCGCTCACCGTTCGCCATACAGACCCTGCCCGCGAAAGCGGGCGGGGTTTCGTGATGCAAGGAGGTACACCCCGATGAAGCTTTCCGTCCGCAGATGGTGGGTCGGAGTAATGACCCTGATCCCGCTGGCCACGATCGCACCCGTCCACGCCGATGCCGGCGACTTCGGCGCCATGCCCGGACTATGGAAGATCCAGGTGCGGCACGTGGTCAACGGCAAGGCAGGTACACCGGAAGTGCACTGGCATTGCGTGGATGAAGGTGCCGACCCCTGGACCACGTTCGCCGCCTGGACGCCGGCGGGAGGCGAGTGCACCCCCACCGACCAACAGCGTCGCAGCACCTCGCTGGCGTGGAAGCTCACCTGCAAGGGCGCCGCGCCGGCTTCGGCGCATGTGGATTTCGACAGCGCCAAGCACTACACAGGCGGCGTCACAGCCGAAGGCGGCGGGGCGCTGACGCTGGTGGAGGGTGACCGTTACGCCGCCTGCACCAGTCCGGAAGATTGACGAGGGGCGCTAAACCAGGCGCAGATCGGTTGGCTTGGCGCCGGGGAACACGGCGCCGAGGTCTTTGTCCGAAAGCCCATACATCCGTCGCATCAGCCCGCCAAGCACATCGCGGTAGTTGTTCAACACCGGATAGTCGCGGTTCTGCAGCAGACTACCCGCGTTGATCGCCACCTGCTGCCCGGCGATGCGTCCGCCGGCGATCTTGCCGCCGAGCACCCAATAGGTGGTGCCGTGGCCGTGGTCGGTGCCCTTGTTGCCGTTCTCGCGGAAGGTGCGGCCGAACTCGGAGACGACGACCACGACGGTATCGTTCCACTCCTTTTCGCCCAGGCCATCGGCGAATGCCGCGAGGCCCTGCGACAGGTTGTCGAGGTTGTTGGCGAGCTGCCCTTGCGCGCCGCCTTGGTTCACATGCGTGTCCCAGCCGCCCACGTCGACGAAGCCGAGGCGGAAGCGATCGCGCATCAGCGTCGCCATGCGCTCGCCCTGCTGGGCGAAGCCTCGGGCGTTCACCGCGCCGCGACTGGCTGCGGTCATCTCCGTCTTGAGATCGTTGGCCACGTCCTGGCGAAGTTGCAGACCATCGGCGGCCTGCGCCTGCAATGGCGTGCCCTGGTACATGCCGGCGAGGATTTTGGACTGGCGGTCGTCGAATGTCGCGTTGCCGTTGCCCTTGAGCGACACGTTGGGCACATCGCCCGCGCCGCGGAAGGAGAGCGGCAGCGCATCGGTGAACGCAATCGGTGGCACACCGCGCAGCACGCCACTCAACCGGCCCATGAAGCCGGAGGCGTAGCGGCGCGCGTCGCCCGCCTCGCCGGATTCGATGTTGTCCTGGGTTTCGAAGTGGCTACGCGACAGATCGTCGGTGCCCGCGAAGGGAATGAAGGCAAGCTGCTTGCGGTCCCACAGCGGCCCCATCGATTTCAGCACGGCCGGCGCCATGGCCCAGTTCGCGTCGAGCGCGCGGGCCGAGCCTTCGTCCTGCGGATCGGGTCGGGCGACGGCGATGTTCGGCCGCGACTCGTAATAGAAATCGCTTGCGTAGGGCACGAGAAGATTGTTGGCGTCGTAGCCACCGCGCAGGAACACGAGCAGAAAGCGCGGCGACGTGGCCGGCGCGGCAAACACCTTGCCCCCGAAGGTCAGCGCGGGCACGGTGGCAGCGAGAGTGAAGAGGAACTGGCGACGATCCATGGTGGACCTCAGCGGTAATTGAATTCGGGGGACGAAAGCAGATAGGTGTTCCATTCCTGCTGCGACGTGGCCTGGGAGAGCGCGTCACGGGTCTTCTGTCCGAGGAAGGGATCGATGGTCGCGTAGTAGACGGGCGTCGTCAGCTGCGGAAAGCCGCCGCGATGTTGCGAGCCGTCCTCGTTGAGGTCGAAGAGATGATTGGCGCCGCTGCCGATCGAGCGGGCGATCTCGAAACGCTTCGCCAGCTGGCCCGAGCTGGTCCATTCCGAACTGGCCGTCGGCCAGCCGTCCGGCGTGATGCGCCCGAACGGCGCCTGGCCCAACTGCTGTATCCAGTTCACGAGCGGCCGCGGGTTTTCCACCGGCTTGCCGTCGTATGCCAGGCGCATCGCCGACACCAGGAACTGGGTCGGATCCTTGTAACGCTGGCCGAGCGAGGCGCTGAAGTATTTCGAGGTCAGCATGGTTTTCATCACCTGCGCGATGTCGCCATCCGTCCGCCGGAAGGTTTTGGCCATGGCCGCTACCAGCGCGGGTGGCGGATCGTCGGACACGAAATACTTCGCCAGTCCCGTGGAGACGAAGGTCGCGCATGCGGGCTGGCTCACGATGAGGTCCACGGCTTTCTCCACCTCGTCGAAACCGCCGCCCTTGATCGTGTGGCCCAGCAGCACCTGGTCGCTGAAGTCGTGCCGGTTGGGGTTGAACTCGAACACGCCCTCTTGCAGGTAATACGGCTGCAGGTCGCGACGGATCTTGCGCGGCTGGCCGTCGAAGTTCACACCGACGCCGGTAAGGATGTGCGCCAGGGCCTGCACGTCCGCCTGCGTATAACCCGAGCCTACGCCTAGCGTGTGCAGCTCCATGAGTTCGCGCGCGTAGTTCTCGTTGATCTTGTCGCGCGCGTTCTGCGCGTTGTCGAGGTATTCGAGCATGGCCGGGCTCTTCAGCGTGGCCATGACCAGATCGCGGAACTTGCCCAGGGCGTGCGGACGGATGGTGTTCTGCGCATAGTCGGCCAGCAGCCAGCGCACCCGGCCCTTGTCGCGGAACACGCTGAAGTGGTTCAGCCAGAACCAGACCAGCTGCTCACGCAGCTGGTTCTCGTCGTAGATGGCCTCGAGCAGTTCGGCCGCCTGCGCCTGTTGGGCATATTCATTGCCCTGCTTTTGCTGGGCCTTGCGCGCCTCCTGTTTGGCGTCGCCATCGGGCATGGCCTTGATGGCCTGGGCCTGATCCCGCACCTGGGCCATCAGCACGGTCACGGGCGTCTTCACTGCGTCGAGTCCGGCAATCCGGGCCTGGATCGCCGCCGGTAGGCCATCACCCGCCGGGTGAAGCTGCCGGTCGAGGAAGCGCCGCTTACCGAGATCGCGAAAGCTGGCGAGGGTGGCCGAATCGGCGCCGAAAGTAACCCGATTGAGCCAGTACGCGTCTTCCTTGGTCAGTGCGGCGTCATCCGCCAGGACAGGCAGGGCGGTCAGGGCCAGCAGACAGGCGGCGAGCGATCGCATGAAACCTCCGTTGCAGGGGTAACACTCCCTACGAACGGACAGGTTGCACCAAGGTTTACGACAAGGGCAGGCTCGCAAAAGCTTGCTTCAGCGGCGATATGGATTCGAGAATGGCGACTTTCCGCGCGGGAGCATGTGGCGGAACCTAGTAGTAAAGCGTCACGACCACGGTATCGCCGTACTCCCCCACGGCCGCATCCGGCTGCATCGGCACCCTCCCATACAGCTGCAGATCGACCACGTTCCCGCTTGCGTCCGTACTCCCTGCCACCATCGTATCCTCGGTATTGCCCCACTCGCGCGTCCGGCTGGCGTCGCGATAAAGCTGATATCCCACGAAGCCGCGCTGCCCAGCCATGCGCCTCGTGCCTGCGTTGTAGTTCAACCCATTGCCCAGCCCCACTTGCCACGGCGTATTGGCGGGGCACTGAACGTGAATCGTCGAAACACCGTCGACCGCCTGCGTCGGCGGGATGGTGCGGCCGAAGTCGAGGTCGGTGGCGGTGACCTGGCAGGTGTTTTCGAACGTCGCCAGCACGCCGGAAGAGCTGAACCCCACACTGCCGCCGCCGATGCCTCCGCTACTGCAATCGGACGATATGCCGCCGCTGACCGTGTTGAAACGATAGCGCATCGTGCCGGGGATGTTGTGCTCCTGGTAGTTGCCGGCGGCCACCGCCTGGTTCGGGTACACCATGCCATAAACGTCTGCGCGAGTGGTCACGCTGGCATCTCCGGGCGGCACGACAGCGCCGACGCGGTAGACAGGTGACGAGCCCACGGCACCGATGAGCTGGGTGTGGGCGGGATCGCTGTAGAGGTCGTAGTCGAGGTACCAGCCGTTGTAGTTGGTCATGCGACGGGTGGGCTGCCCGGCGCTTTCGCTACCCGGGCCCATGTAAAGGCACATCTGGTAGTAATAGGTTCGCCCGCCGCTGTAGTCAGGGGCGCATACGATGTCCACGCCGGATGTGGAGCTGCCGCCGTGGGACGTCACCGTGCCGAAGTTCAGATTGAATGCGCCGCTCACGTAGCAAGACTGTGCGTGCGCTGCGCCGCACACCAGCATCAGCACCACCTTCGCCAGCGCACACAGGCAGCGGAGGCGCCCAGGCAACGCAATGCGCGTCACCGACATGACACTTCCCCAAGATCCACCCAGCCCGTGCTTGGCAAGGGATCGGGAAGGGCGACGACACAGTCTCCAGAGGTCAGCGGCACGATCAGTCGGGCGCCGGGAGGCGGACCCTGCATGTACACCTCACCGTCATAGCCGACCGTGACCTCCGAGGCCAGCCGGGTGCCGCTGCGCAGCGCCGCGATGGTACCGGGCGGGACCCACCGTCCATCCGGGGCCCGCAGGGCCATGACGACCGCGGTCACGGTACGCATGGGGAATCGGGCCATCACGCCGCTATCGTTCGGTGGCACGACCGCCAGTCGCTCGCGCTCCACGTTCACGTTTGCAGGCAGCACCAGGGGGTCGATGGAAATGTCGTTGTTCTGCCACGCATTGAGGTTGGTGACGAGCAACTGCCCCTTGCTGTCCGTGTTGCCGACAGGACGGTTTTCCAGCATGACCGGCACATCGGGCATGCCGTCGGTGGATACCAGCACGAACGCGTCGTTCGCGCGACGCATGGCGAAGAGGCTTCCGTTCATCAGCAGCACACCCCCGCTGAGGTCCACGTACGCCGTGGTGGTGGATCGGCCGTCGCTGCGCCACTGCAACACGCCGGCACGCCATTCGCCGTAGCGGTTGAGCTGGCCGAGTTCGGCCTGCTCGCCTGCCTGGTCGCCGGCACTCGCCTGCACGCGCCAGCCCCAACCCTCTTCGTCGCCGGGAATGGGGCGCGTGGCGCCCGCGGTGATCGTGTTGCCGGAGCGCTGGTGTTGCGCGCTGCCCCACAACTGCCGCTGGTTTCCAAGCGGCAGCGACCAGTACACGTAAGCCGTCGAACCGGTTCCCTCATCGATATCGCGACTGATGCTGAGACTGAGGTTGCCGAGATGTCGGGTCGTCTGCGACCAGCTGAGGCTGACGTAACGCGCGCCAGGAAGGCCGGCCAGTTCCTGCCGCAGATAGCTGGCGCCGAGCTGGCCCCGCCCCAGATTGAGGCCGGCGAATACCTGATCGGTGCGGCGCGGCAGTCCGGCGCCCTCGAGGCTGGCAATATCACGAAAGCCGCTGTCGACCCGTAGCGTCGACAGCCGGAAGTTGAACAGGTCGCCCTGCCATTCATAGCTCGCTCCCCACTGGCGGCCGTCCCGGCGATCACTGCGACTGATCGCATAGGAGGCGCCGAGGACACCGCCGGCGCGGCCCAGCCGAAGCAGGCCGCCGCCGCCGCCCATGCCGAAGCCACGCATGGCCTCGGCATGCGTCTCCACGGTCAGCGCATCGCTCATGCCGTAGCGGTAGGTGCCGCTACCCATGGTTTCCGACGCGTACGAGAACGAGCGAACGCCATACCCGAGGCGGACCTTTCCCGCTTCGAATGACCAGTCGCTGAGCCCCTTCTGCAACAGCTGCGCGTCGTTGTAGAGCGAGAAATCCACCACGCGGCTTTGTCCGGTGATATCGGTGATCACCACCTGCGCCTGGCCCAGACCATTGATCATGGGCGCGCTGTCGATCTGAAACCGACCCGGCAGCACCGCCTGCTGCGACTGGCGGATGCCGTTGATGAACATGTCGACGGTGGACGGCAGCGTCGCCTCGCCCGCGTACGAAGCCAGAGGCACCGTTACCCGATAGGGTTGCAGGTTGAACGCACGCGAGACGCGTATGCCGCCGAAGCGCGTGGCGCGAGTCCAGTCGAGTGCACCGCTATACGTGTCACCCACCACCACGCTTACCATCGACACCGGGAAGTCCCACTCCCAGGACGAGTCCAGCCGGACGAAGCGGGTATCGTCGCCCGAGCGTCCATGAGCCGATCCGAGGATACTGCTCGTGCGCCAGATCCCGGGCCCGAGGCCGAACAGGCGCAACTCGTTCCAACCGGTCACGGACCGGTAGGTACCATCGCCCTGGCCATAGATGTCGTAGTTGAGAAGCAGCCCAGGTGCGAGCGTGGCGGGATCGATTCGCGGCGGCGGCGGTGCCACGTACCCGAGCCGCGCTCGCGGCCGGGCGAGCAGGTTCGTCGGTGCCATCAGTTCCACGCGCTGGGCGCTTTCGTCGTAAGCGACATGGAGCCCCGGCAGGTCGTCGAGTGCCATCCATGGCGGATGAGGTGGCCGACCGGGCAGGGAAAGTCCCAGCCCGTCCAACGTTGCGGCGTCCGCATACAGCCGGCCGCGTGCGCGAAGAAAGTGCCCGAGCTCTTTCGTGTCCACGCGGTTGACGGACACTTCCAGGAACAACTCCTCCACGCCCGGATCGCCGGGATGGATCGACGGTGGGTTGCTCGTCGTCGAAGTTGGCCCCTCGGGATTCACCTGGCCCGATGAACCGGAGGCTGGGTGACACATCACGCCACACGCTGCGAACGTGCTAGCGAGCAGCAACGTCCAATGGGACCGGGTGTGCTTCCCTGTCGTCATTGAAGCGCGCCTTGAGAGTTTGGCCTGCGGGTAATGGGTAAGGCACGTTGACTGGCCAGCTCATTTCCTGACCGGGCAATACGTAGCCGAGCAGACCGGCGGTCACGATGCTGCGCTTTCCCTCGGCGGGTCCCATGTCGAGATGGCTGATGCGGATATGGGTAGGGCCCTTGTTGGTCACCCGCAGTTCCGTCTTGCCGGCGCCCTGGCTGACCAACCGGGCATGGATCGGCGACAGGTCGGTTTCCTGCGCGGCCGGCTTGTCGTCATCGGCCTTCGGCGCTGAGGAAGAGGCGATGAAGATGGGAATGGAATAGCGCATCAACACCGTGATACCGGAGTGCTGGGGCGCCTGCTTCTTCGGCAATTCGTCGATCAGTACCCGGTAACTCCGCTCCTGCGACGGTGCCGCCGGCTCCCGGCGCACGAGCCTCACCACCTGGCGCTCGCCCGGCGCCACCTTGACGATGGCGGGGCTGGCCACCAGGTCGTCGCTGGCCGCCAGCACGTCTTCGCCCTGCTGCTGCGTCCAGCGCTGAACGCGTATCTGGGCGTCGAGCGGCTCCTTGCCGTTGTTCACCAGGTACACCGCCTGCGCCTTTTCCGACGGCGCGAATTCCACCCGCACCGGCGACACCTGCAGCGCGGAAGCCTGCACCGGCGCGCCCGCCATCGCCGCGAGAAGCATCGCGGCGGCGGCCGCCCATGCCGGCCAGAGGGATACGTTACGTCCGCTCACCATGCTCATGGTCTTGCCCCCGATGTCAGTACGTGAGTGTCGCTGTGACGGTGTCGAGGTAGGAGCCCGGCGGCTCGTTACCGGTAAGCGTGGCGCGTGCATAGACGGGAAGCGAAATCTCGTACGCCGCACCGATACCCTGTCCCGTGCCCGAATACCAGGAGGTTTCGTCATTGCCCCAGATCGGCGTCATGCTCGCGTTCTGCGACAGCACGTAGGGAACGCGAGCGGTACCGTTCGCCATCGCACGCGCGTTCACATCGCCGGTGGTCGTGCCGCCGTCGAGGCCAAGCGTGAAATCGGTATCCTTCGAACATTGGACCTTGATCTGGCCCGTCTCGTCGTGGGTTCCCGCACCCGCGGTCTGGATGCCGAAGTTGATGTCGGCACTCGAGGTGATGATGCAAACCCCTTCGATGCTTATCCGCACATTGAACGTGTCGGTCTTCGTGGCGCGGGGGGTTTGCGCACCGACCGCGGTAGACAGAGCGATTCCGACGCAGAGCGCGGCTCCGGCAAAGACGTTTGCGGCACGCATATCCTGCCCCTTCGAGTGCGGCCGCAACAGGCGGCGTGATGAGCGATGACATCGCTCGCTCGAATTGATGCGACCGCCCGCGTCGGTGGGCCGTGAAACCTTTGCTAGTTTCAGGGCATTCCGGAGCTTCTTGCCGAATCGGCGCCGCGACAGGCTCGTTCCCGGACACTTTGCGATCCCTTTGCGATAATGGGTCTTCTGACTTTCCGGCGAGGTCGATGGTCGACATCCCCACGCTCCTCGGTTACAGCGGCGTTCTTCTGATTCTGGTGGCCGCGGTGGCCGCTCTCGTGCGTAGTACCGGGCAGCGCAGCCTCTGGTTTGCGCTGCCGTTCCTGATGGGCGGCATCGGCTGTCTCTTCATGGTGCAGCCGCACGCACTGCCTGGCCGCAGCGCCCTTCATCTGGGTGCGTTCTTCATCTCGCTGGCTTATGCGTTCAGCTGGCAGGCGGTGCGAGCCCTGTTCGACGAACCGCCTCGCATGGCATGGCTCGTGCTGCCCTCCTTCGTCTGGCTCGTCCTGGCGTTCGCGGTGTTCGATCATTTCCCGCTCCAGAGCATCAGCGCAGGCTTCCGCGTTGCCCTGGTCGCCTTCTACATGTCCCGCGCTGCGCTCACCCTGAGGCAGCATCGCAGCGAGCGCTTGCCATCGGTTCGTCCGCTGACGATTCTCTTTGCCGCGGCCGCCGTGCTGGCATGGGTCAGCCTTCCCTTTGTCGCCGTCTTGCCGGAGCCGCTCGGCGCGCTCCCACCAAGGCTGTGGGCCGTGATCTTCTACAACGTGCAGATGATGACGGAAGTCCTCATTGCCATCGTCCTCATGGTGTCCATCCGCAAGGAGCGGACGGCGGACTCGTATTATCAGCAGTCCACGCGGGACCCACTGACCGGCCTCTACAACCGGCGCTTCTTCACCCAGCGGCTGCGCGAGTGGGATGCGCAGCCGGCATCCCGGGACCGGGCCGTCCTGTTCTTCGATATCGACCATTTCAAGCGCATCAACGACCGCTTCGGCCATAGTGTGGGCGATGAAGTCATCGTCGCGGTAGCCCGGCTGGCCGAGCGTGTTCTTCGCAAGCGCGACTGGATCTTTCGCTTCGGCGGGGAAGAGTTCGTGTGTGTGCTTCCCGACACATCCCTGCAAGAAGCGAACAACGTGGCCGAGTGCCTGCGCTCCGAAGCGGAGCGCCAGCTGGATGCGCTGTCCGGTCAGCATCTCGGCGTGACCATCAGCGTCGGCGTGGTGGCCTCCGGCCAACCGCGACGCACCGTGACCGAACTAGTCCTTTTGGCCGATAAGCTGCTTTACCAGGCCAAGGGTGAGGGTCGAAATCGCGTAAAGTCGCAGTCGGTGCCGGCCGGGGTGCCATCGAGTTCGACCGCGGCCGACAGTTAAGGGGATCAAGAAGCCTTCCAACAACCTGCAAAAGCCAGGAGATTCGCTCATGGCCATCGAGAATGCCGGGAAACGATCACCGTCCATGTCTGTGGCCTTCGCGACCGCGGCTTTGGCCTGTTTTGTCTACGCTGCGGTGGCTCTCGGCACCCTGCATTTCCTGCGACCCGATTACGCCCCGGCAACCAACTTCATCAGCAACTATGCCGTAGGACGCCATGGCTGGATCATGACGACCTGGTTTCTCGCGATGAGCTGCGGCCTGCTTGCTCTTGCGGCGGGACTCCATGGCGGTGGCCTGCGCTCTGTCACCGCCCGATTGGGGATGTTTCTGCTCATGGTCGCCGCGATCGGGCTGGTCGTCTCGGCCCTGTTTCCCACGGATATCCCCGGCGCACCGTCCACCCGGTCGGGAGCCATCCACGACCAGAGCTTCCTGGTGAATGTTGGAAGCATCTTCATCGCAAGCATCCTGCTGTCCGCGAGTTTCGGAACGAACGCCGCGTGGCGAACCTTCCGGCCGACTGCCTGGATGCTTTCTGGGCTCATCTTCGCCGGATTCGTCATCCAGTTCCTCACCCTCCACAAAGGGATGCCCTACGGCCTTGCGAACCGGTTCTTCGTACTGGTGCTGTTCGCATGGCTCTTCGCGGTGGCATTCCGATTGCGATCGCTCCCGCCTGACTGAGGCCTTGGCGCATGCGCCGGGTCGTCTCCGGCATCCGCTGGGAGTCGACCAGGAAGCGAACCGCCTGCTGCGAATACGCGCCGCCCCTCCCGGGCGCCTTAGCGCGGCCTTAGCGCGAACGCCGTGAAAAGCGCGGAAAGGGGCGGGAAAGATCGTGGGTCTAGCGTCTGCAGCCACCTGCAACGACTGCGAACTCTCGATGAGCCTGCGCGACTGGACCATCCTCTGCGACTTCGACGGCACCATCTCCGTGGAAGACGTGATCGACTCCCTGCTGGATCGTTACGGGCGCCCGGGCTGGGAAGCGCTGGAACGCGACTGGCGCGCAGGCCTTCTCGGCTCCCGTGCCTGCATGGGCGGACAGGTGGCGCTGCTCGACATGAGCGCGGAAGAACTAGACGCCGAACTCGCCAACGTGCGCATCGACCATGCGTTCCCGGCCTTCGTGGCGAGGGCCCGCGAACTCGACGTGCCCGTGCATATCGTGAGCGACGGCCTCGACTACGCCATCCATCGCATCCTGCGCCGCCATGGCCTCGACGACCTGCCGGTGGCGGCGAACCACCTGGCGCCCGGTACCCCGCCGCAGCGCTGGAGCTTCAGCTCGCCCTTCCAGGCCGAGGGCTGCGGCAGCGGCACCTGCAAATGCGCCTGCGTCGAGCGCAGCCGCGCTTCCAACGGCCGCAAGACCCTCCTCATCGGCGACGGCGCCTCGGACTTCTGCGCCGCCGACCGCGTCGACTACGTATTCGCCAAGCACCGCCTGATCGAACACTGCCGCGCCGCCGGCATTCCCTATATGCCGATCACCGGCTTCGAGGACGCGCTGGCGCTGCTGCCCGCGTTGCTCGATGGAACGCTGGAAGAACCCTCCACGCTACCCGCCATCCAAGACAGCCTCGCCTGAGTTACGGAACCCTCATGAACGTATTCGACAAACGCGCTTCCGCCGCCATCGACGACGCGCAGCTGCTGCGCGACGAAGCCCAGTACAGCTCCTTCGGCGACACCGTGCACTACGTGGACCCGCCGAAGATCTTCCGCCGCTGTGAAGGCAGCTGGATGTACGACACGGCGGACGTGCCGTTCCTCGACCTGCAGATGTGGTACTCCGCGGTCAATTTCGGTTACGGCAATCAGCGCCTGAACGATACGCTGAAGCGCCAGATCGACGTGCTGCCGCAGGTGGCCAGCCAGTACCTCCACGAGGGACGTATCCAGCTCGCCAAGACCATTGCTCAAGACGTGGAGAGCAAGTTCGGGCGCAAGGGCCGCGTGCACTTCAATGTGGGTGGCGCGCAGGCCATCGAGGATTCGCTGAAGCTCGTCCGCAATGCGTCCAACGGCAAGAGCCTGATGTTCGCGTTCGAAGGCGGCTACCACGGCCGCACGCTCGGCGCATCGTCCATCACCTCCAGCTATCGTTACCGCCGCCGCTTCGGCCACTTCGGCGAGCGCGCGATGTTCATCCCGTTCCCCTATCCGTTCCGCCGCCCGAAGGGCATGACGGCCGAAGAATACTCGGACGCCTGCGTGCGCCAGTTCGCACGCCTGTTCGAAACCGAATACAACGGCGTGTGGGACCCAAAGGTGAACCAGGCGGAATATGCCGCGTTCTACGTGGAGCCGATCCAGGGCACCGGCGGCTACGTGATTCCGCCCATGAACTTCTTCCGCGACCTGAAGAAGGTGCTGGACCAGTACGGCATCCTCATGGTGGTGGACGAGATCCAGATGGGCTTCTGGCGCACCGGCAAGCTCTGGTCGATCGAGCATTTCGGCGTGACGCCCGACGTGCTCGTGTTCGGCAAGGCGCTCACCAACGGCCTCAATCCGCTATCCGGTCTCTGGGCGCGCGAGGAACTGATCAATCCTGTGGTGTTCCCGCCGGGTTCCACGCACTCCACGTTCAACTCGAACCCGCTCGGTACGGCGGTGGGCCTGGAAGTCATCCGCATGGGCTACGAGCTGGATTACGAGACCACCGTGCCTGCCAAGGGGGACCATTTCCTCGATGGCCTGCGCGACCTGCAGAAGCGCCACAAGGAAATCGGCGACGTCGACGGCCTCGGCCTGGCGCTCCGGGCCGAGATCTGCACCGACGACGGGTTCACGCCGAACAAGGCCCTGCTCGACCGCATGGTGGATATCGGCCTGGCCGGCGACCTCGAACACAACGGCAAGAAGATCGGCCTCGTGCTGGACGTGGGCGGTTGGTACAAGAACGTGATCACGCTTGCGCCGTCGCTCGACATCACGCACGAGGAGATCGACCTGGCGATCGCCTTGCTCGACCAGCTGCTGACGCGCGCGAAGCGCGCCTGAAGCAGGGCGCGTCCAGAAACGGATCTGAGTAGTCAAGCCATGCCGTTCTGCACCGCCTTGGAGCCCGAGTCACTCGTCGAACAGTTTCTGGCTCATCCGCCCAAAGGTTTCACGGCCGGGCGCTCCGCGTCCGGCATGCCCACCTTCCACACGCGTTTCGATGTGCTCACCACGGCCGACGAAGCCTTGCGCCGGCGCGTCACCTCGCTGCCGCTGTATCGCGTGTGGGGACGCCTGCTCCACTGGCGCGTGCGCTTCGCCGGCTGCACGGTCACCGAGTACGCACCCGTGCCGGTGCGCCCCGCGGCCGACGACCTCGTGGCGGAACTGCTGGAAGCGCACGGCCGCGAGTGCCCGCTCCTCATCGTCAAGGATCTGGCCGTCGACTCGCCGCTGCTGAACGCCTCCGCGAACGCAAGGACGGGCGCCTTCGCGGCGGCCCTGGCCGCGCGTGGATTCGTCATCCTGGAAGGCATGCCGCTGGCCTGGGTGCCGATCGATTTCGCGTCCGTCGACGAGTACATCGCGCGACTGTCGTCGAGTCGGCGGAAGGATATCCGTCGCAAGCTGAAGGCGCGCTCGCGCGTGCAGGTCGAGGCCTTGGCCACGGGCTCCGCCTACTTCGAAAGCGATGCCGCGATCGACGAATGCTACGCGCTCTACCGCAACGTGCATGCACAGAGCGAGATCCACTTCGACCTCCTCACCAAGGATTTCTTCACGGCCCTTCTGCGCGATGCGCGCAGCCACGGTGTCGTCTTCATGTACCGCGGCACCGACGGCCTGATCGGCTGGAACCTCTGCTACGAGTACGGCGGCATGCTGATAGACAAGTACATCGGCTTCGCGTACCCGCAGGCGCGCGAGCACAACCTTTACGCCGTGAGCTGGGTGCACAACCTGGAATATGCGCGTCAACGCGGCCTCAGCCACTACGTGGCGGGCTGGACGGACCCTGAAGTGAAGACGCGACTCGGCGCACGGCTCAGCTATACCCGGCATGCCGTCTACCTTCGCCATCCTCTGCTGCGGATGCTGCTGCGCCGGTTCGCCCGGCACTTCGAAGGCGAGCCGGTGGCAAACGGCCGCGTGGGCGTCTGCGCATGAACCGCCCCACGGTTCTGGACATCGACCACTCGATCGCTCCGCCCGCTGAAAGCGTGCTGGTGCCGCTGGCCCATTGGCAGGAGGCCCTGCGCTTCGGCTGTTCGCTGCGCACCCTCCGGCGCTTCGAATCCGTGCTGGCCGAGCTTCCCCTGCGCGGCCCCGTGCTGCTCGGCAGCGGCGACTTCCACCACCTCAGCTGGCCCCTCATCGCGCGGGTACCAGGCAGTGAAACGTTTCAGGTCGTCGTTCTCGACAACCACCCGGACAACATGCTTTTTCCGTTCGGCGTGCACTGCGGTTCGTGGGTGCGACGGGTGGCACTGCTGCCCAGGGTGGCACATGTGCACGTGGTGGGCATCGGCTCCGGCGACATCGGTGCGGGCCACGCCTGGGAGAACTATCGCGCGCCGCTGCGCGACGGGCGACTGACGTATTGGAGTGTCGGCGTCGACGTCTCGTGGGCGGCCCGCTCGGGGCTCGGCCACGCGTTCCGCGGGTTCGACAGCGCGGCCGCACTGATCGCGGCGTTCCGCGAATACCAGGCCGATCGTCCGCTGCCGGCCTACCTTTCCATCGACAAGGATGTGTTCGCCGAAAACGTGGCCCGCACCAACTGGGACCAGGGCGTGTTCCAGCTCGAAGATGCCCTCGCCGTCATCGACACGCTGCGCAGCGGGCTCGTGGGCAGCGACATCACCGGGGAGGTGTCCCACTACCGCTATCGCAGCCTGTGGAAACGCCTGCTTTCGGCACGGGACGCGCAACTGCCCGTGGACACGAAGAAGCTGTCCCTGTGGCAGGCGCAGCAGCAGCGGCTCAATGAGCGCCTGCTTGCGGCTATCGCGGAGCGCACGGAGACGTATCCGGCGTTTCGTCCATCGTGAGGACACGCTCCATCGCCTGGGCCACGCGCTCGAACGTCGCGTCGTCCAGCCACGCGCTGTTGCTCAACGTGGCCGTGCATTGCGCGAAGGCGCGCGCATGGGGTGTCGGGACACGGGGCACGCGATCGGCGAGGTAGGTGTAGTCGGGCAACGCATGCACGAACAGGCGGCTGACGCCGACGCCGGCGCACCAAAGATCGCCCAGCACGGCATTGCAGCGCGCCGCATCGGGAAAGCGCAGCAGCAGGAAGGGCCAGCTTCCCTCGCTGTTCTCGCGCGACACCAACACATCGAGGCCCTCGATTCGCCGTAAGCGCGCGATGCGCCGCGCCACCCTCGCCCGGCGCTCGGCGAGGAAGCCGGGCCAGCGCGCTGCAGCCTTAGCACCCACGCCCTGCCGCCAGGTTCCCACGCGGTGCATGGGAATGTCTGCGGGGAAGTCGTCTCCCACCGCCGCGACGGTGTCGCCGCGCCGCAGGCGCCGCCGCAACGGCATGCCGTACGCGACGGTGAGGCCGAGAGGCCGATAAAGCACCGCCAGACCGAGCAGCTCCAGGCTGCGCCGCCATTCCCAGCGGCGATCGTACGGCAGCATCGCCTCGTGTGCGCGGCGCATCGCGTCGCGCAGCGCCGCATCCCGCGACATCAGCAGCCCGCCTTCATAGATCGACAGACCCTTGCCCGCCGCGAGGCTGAAGAAGCCGATGTCGCCGCGCAATCCGACACTTTGGCCGTGATCGAGCGCGCCCAGCGCCTGTGCGGCATCTTCGATCACCCAGGCACCCACGCGTCGGGCGACGCGGTTTGCCGCATCCACATCGGCGACGAGCCCGGCCAGGTGGGTGGGCACCACCGCGAGCGTCTGTTCGTTGCACATGCCGGACAACGCCGTTTCGTCCATGTCGAAGTGGCCGGCGCGCGTGTCGCACAGCCGCAAGCGCAAGCCGAGCGCGTGCACGGCAATCGCCACCAGTGGGCAGGTGTAGGCAGGCACCACCACGTCGCGGCGCTGCGGCGCGCGTTCGGAAAGCGTCCGCAAGGCCACCATGAATGCGGCGGTGCCGGAGCAGGTCAGCAGCATCGGCGGCGTGCCGAGTTGCGCGGCAAGCGTCCCGGCGAGGTCGCCGGGGCCCGGCAGCAGATCGGCAAAGCGGAGCGGCAAGCCGGCGGTCGGGGGAACCTCGCGGAACGGATGCCTGCGCATGGCACTCAGCCGGCCGGGCCGGGCGCCACCACAAGCGTCTCCCGCTCGGCGGCGGCGAGGCACAGGATGCCCGCCACGATCGTCACCGCGCCGAGCACGCGCGGCAAAGTCAGCGGCTCGTGCAGGAACCATGCGGACAGCAGCGTAACGCTCACCACTTCCAGGTGCGACGCCGCGAAGGCCGGACCGATGGGCGCGTGTCGCAGCAAGGTCATCCAGGTGAAGAAGGCGCCGATGTAGCCGGCGACGGCCCCGTAGACCCATGGCTGCGCGAATACGCGCGCGATCCACGCGGCGTCCGCGGTCACCGGCAACGCATGGCTGCCGGCCAGCTTGAACGACAGCTGTGCGAGCGTGTCGAACGCCATCAGCAGCAGGAACCCGGAAACGTAGAAGCGCCTCACCCGCCCGCTCCGACGATCGCGACACCCAGGCTCACCAGCCCGATGCCGACGACGCGCAGCCCGGTGAGCTTCTCGCCAAACAGCCACCGGCCGGCGAGCATGATCGCCACAATGTTGATGGAGCCCAGCAGCACGCCGTCGGACAGCGGCACCAGGGAAAGGAAGGCGATCCACACGAGGAATTCGATGCCGTAGCAGCCGATGCCGAGCCAGAGCCATGGCCGCATGGCCATGGCGCGCCAATGCGCCAGGCCGCCCTCTTCGTCCGGCCCGATCGCCGCGGCCTTGAAGGCGAGCTGGCCCACGGTGTCGAGCGCCACGTTGGCGATCCAGAGGCCGAGCGTCAGCGGCGCCATGATCGTCAGCCCGCCATCGCGGAAAGCGTCTGCGCCGGGGCGATCGTGTCGAAGAACCGCGCGGAGCGGTCGATCAGGGTGCGCCGCTGCTTGTCGATCGTGATCATGTGGTAGCTGTCGTCGAGCGGCAGGAATTCGGCGGGGCCGCTCACCTCCCGCAACACCAGCTCGGCGTTGCGCACACTGGCAATGTCGTCGTTGCTGGCATGTGCCACCAGGCAGGGTGAAGTCACGTCGCGAAGCTGCCGGCGCACCTGCGCCGACAGCAGGTAGAGGTCGGCCAGGGAATGCCAGGGATTGCCGAGCAGTCCGGCCATGGTGCTGTCGCCGCTGCGCATCGCCGCGCTCACCTGCTCGCGAAGGCGCTCGTCGCGCAAGCCATAAGGCGGCTGCTCGAGGAATGCGCGATCGCGTCCGATGCCGAGGCGCTTGAAGATCGGCAGGAGGAACGAGAGGTTCGCCGTCCAGGGCACGCTCCAGCCGTCATAGCGAAAGGTGGCGCCGTAGACGCCCACGCCGGCGATCTGCCCCGGACGGTCGGCCGCGAGCTTCAGTGCGAGCAGCGCGCCCATCGAAAGGCCGCCCACGAACAACGTGTCCACCTTCGCCAGCATCGCGTCGGCCGCGCGCTGCACGCTCGCGTACCAGTCGCGCCAGCCGGTGGCGAGCAGATCGTCCACGTCGCCGCAGTGCCCGGCGAGCTGCATGCCATGGACGGTGAAGCCGGCCTTGTTCAGTCCCTTGCCGAGCATCCGCATTTCCGTCGGAGTGCCGGTCAGGCCATGGATCAGCAGGACACCCCGGCTGTCGCCTTCGAAAAAGAATTCAGCTTGGCGGATCACGCGGCTACCTCGCATGGGATGCCACAAGGCTCGCACGCAGCCGTTTCATTCGCCTTTCGCATGAATCCGCGAATCCGGCGAACCGAAGCGGACCAGCACGCGCTCGCCCACGCGCGGCGCCTGCCCGCCATCCAGGGCCAGCACGCACTCCACCGTGCGGCTGTTGGCCCGCACCTGCGGGTCGTCCTCGAGGGAGGAAGGCCCCACCACGGTGCCGACGCGCAGCACGTGCGCCGGCCACGGACCGGTGTCCGCCGAGGCGTCCGCCGTCACGAGCGCCGACATGCCGGGGTGTACCGCATCCGCGTACGCCTCGCTCAGTTCGGCGCGCACGATCCTCGGCGCGCGCGGCAGCAACACGAACAAGGGGCCGCCCTGCGGCGACACGTTCGCGCCCGGCTGGGCAGTGACACGCAGCACGTCCGCGTCCATCGGGGCCCGCAGCGTGCGGCGCGCCAGGTCGAAGCGCGCACCGGCGAGCTTTTGCTCCGCGCCCGCGACCTCCGCGCGCATGGCCACCTGCTGCGCAGCCAGCTCGGTCGACAAGGCGCGCGCCTCGTCGGCACTGTGGCCGTCGCCGGCGCCGGCTCGCTCCGCCGCGGCGAGGCGGCCCGCACGCTCCTTCGCCGTGGCCAGCTTGTCGCCGAGCAGCTTGAGCTGCGCCTGCACCTGGTCCAGTTCGGCCTGTGCCGCCGCGACGGCGAGCTTGCCCGGTTCGAGGTCGAGCGACGCCAGCGGCTGGCCGCGCCGCACGTGATCGCCTTCGTGCACGTTCACTTCCGCCAGGGTGCCCTCGTGCGACATGCCGAGGTTCAGCAGTCCACCTTCCACGTCGACGCGGCCACGGGCCACGGCCGCGTAGGACGGAGCAGGTGCCGCTGGCGGGGCCGGGGCGTGGTGGCTGTCGCAGCCGGCGAGGAGGGCTGTTGCAAACGCGAGTGCGGCCGCGTGGCGAAAGATGGAAAGCGTCATGGAACGATCCCTTCCGTCGGGACAAGTGGCACGGGTTCGCGCCGGTCGTTGAGGATCCGCCCGTCCTCCATCGAGAGCACGCGATCGGCGTGGCCGATGAGGCGCGGATCGTGGCTGACGCACAGCACGGTCGTGCCATGCACCCTGGCGATACGGTGCAGCATGTCGATGACGATCTGTCCGCTGGCGGCATCGAGCGCGCTTGTCGGCTCGTCGGCGAACAGCAGGCTCGGCTCTTTCGACAGCGCACGGGCGATCGCCACGCGCTGCTTCTCGCCGCCGGAGAGCTCCGCCGGCCTCAACGCCATGCGGTGCGCGAGCCCCACCTCTTCGAGAGAGCGCTCCGCGCGTTCGCGCGCGACATGGCGGGGAATGCCGAGGTAGTGCAGCGGCAATTCCACCTGCTCGCGGGCGGTCAGCGCGGGAAAGAGATTGAAGCCCTGGAAGACGAAGCCGGTGTGCAGCAGCCGGAAACGCTCCAGGGCTCTCGGATCCAGTTCGTCCAGCCGATGATCGAGCGCGAACACGCGGCCGGTGTCGACCCTCTGCAGACCGCTGAGGATGGCCAGCAAGGTGCTCTTGCCGCAACCGGACGGACCGGAGATCAACGTGAGTTCGCCCGCCCGCACCGACAGCGACAGGCCGTCGAGCACCGGCGTGCGCACCTTGCCGGACAGGAAGGCCTTGCCGATGTCCTCGGCGCGAAGGGTCACGCGGGCCGTGGAGGTGGCCGGCATCATCGCAGCAGGCTCGCCGGATCGGCATGGCGCAGGCTGCGAATCGCCGCGAGCCCGGAGACCGTGGTGAGGCCCATCGTCAGCACCGCGCATGCGAGCGCGACGGGTACGTCCAGCACCACCGGCACATCTTGCCCCCGCGCGAGGGCAAGCAACACCGCGCCGAACACGCTCGCGCACAGCAACCCCGACACACCGACCCAGGTCGCCTGTTCCAGCACCACCCAGCGCAGAGCGCGCATGCCCACGCCTAGGGCGTTGAGCGTGGCGTACTCGCGTACCGAGCCCGCCACGGCGGCCACGAGGGTCTGACTGGTGATGATCGCCCCCACCACGAACACGACGCCCGCGAGGAAGAGGACGCCGGCACCCGCGCCGGTGTCCAGCATCCAGTAGAGCACCGAGCGACGGGCGAAGGCGGGGGCGGTCCACACCTCGTAGCGGTCGAATCCGCGCGCGCCCGAGATTCGCCGCGCCACCGCGTCGGCCGCCGCCGGGTCGTGCAACCGGGCCACGAAGTAGGTGGGGCGATCGCGATCGGCGGGATCCGTATCGAGCATGCGCGCCGTGTCCAGCGATGCGACGACATTCACGCCGCCGAGCGCGCGCAATCCGCTGCTCGCGCCCACGACACGTACCCGGTGGCCGTTGATGGTGGCGGTGTCTCCCACCGCGACACCGAGCTTGTCCGTATCGGCCTCGTCGACGATCACGGCATCGGGCTCTCGCAACCGCATGCGCAACGCGGAAGGCAACACGCGTGCAAACATGAGCCCGTCCGGACGCGGGTCGATGCCCGAGACGTAAACCGATTCGCCGCCGGTGTCCGACTGACCGCGCCAGTCCGCGTCGAGCCAGATGAAGGGCTCGGCGCGCTCGACCGCGGGGTCCATGAGCAGCCGGCCTTCCACATTCGGGTCGATGGACCGACCCAGGCTGACGCTTTGCGTGCCGGGATAGCCCACCCACAGGTCTGCCGACGAGCCGGTGACGTAAATGCTCGCGCTACTGAAAATGCCCAGCACCAGGGCGGCCTGCAACAACTGCAACAGGCCCGCGAAGCCCACCGCGAGGATCGCCGGGAGGAAACGGCGCCATTCGTGCACGAGCGTTTTGCGCGCCAGGGCCACCATCAGTGCCGATCCTCTGTCGGCGCGCTGTCCACGGGAGGGAGCGGCGCGCCGCCAAAAGCCTTAAACAGCGAGACGAAGGCGAGATCGTGCGCGGCCTGCGCCTGCACGAGCGCCAGCGACGCCTCGTCGTGCGCGATGGCGCTTTCGATCTGGTCGTCCGCACCGGCAAGATGTAATTCGGCACGCTTCGCCACCGCGGTATCGGCGCGCGCGAGCGCGGCCGTCGCTTCGGCGCACTGCCGTTCTTGCTCGGCTTGATGTTGCAGGCGTCCGAGCGCCGTCTCCACGTCGGCCACGCCTTCCAGCACCGCTTGCCGGTACGCCAGCACGCTCGCTTGCAGCTCGTGCCGCTTCGCATCGTCCTGTGCCGCGCGCATGCCCCAGTCGAACAAGGGGATATCGATAAGCGGGCCGATCGATGCGACAGGGTTGTCGCCCGTGCCTTTGTGCGACTGCAGACTGGCCGACCACGTCAGCGAACCGCCGATGGCGACGCGCGGGTAGCGGTCCGCGTGAGCGATACCGGCGGCACCCGCGGCACGCAACACATCGGCCTCGGCATGCTGGATTTCCGGACGCGAACGGAGCAGATCGGCGGGGGCGGCTTGCAGGCGCCAGGCTCCGAGCGTGGGAAGCGGCCCCGGCGCCAGCCAGGAAGGGTCCGGCTCCGCCGTTCCGAGCAGGACGGCCAGACGCTGCGCGTTCGCATCCATCGCTTCGCGCGGCTCCGCCATGGCCGCGTCCGCCTGCGCAAGCGCGGCGGCGGACCGCTCGACGCTGTCCGCACCCGCCAGCCGCAGACGCTCACGCACCTGCAGGAGATCGTGCTGACGCTGGCGGGCATCGCGCACCTGCTGCAGCCACTGCAGCTGTTGTTGCGCGGCGCGCAGTTCGAGCCAGTTGCGCACGACTTCCGCCACCAGGGAAACCCTGGCGCCTTGCAGGTCCGCCGCGGCCGCATCCAGATCGCCCTGGGCCGCGCGGCGCACGGCCGTGCCGCGACCGAACAGGTCCAGCTCCCAGACGGCGTCGAATCCGGCCACGAAATACGAGGCCCCGGCGTCGGGGGCATCCACGTCCTCGGTTTTCGCGTGCAGCTGCGGCAGGAATGCCGAGCTGGCCCGGCCATGCAGCGCGCGCGCCGCGCGCACGCGCTCCGCCGCCTGCGCGACGTCGAGATTGTTGGCCAGCGCCCGCTCCACGAGCGCGTCCAGGGACGGGTCGGCGAAGCTGTGCCACCAGCCGCGAAGGTCGGTCGGGCTGCCGGCCGGGGCGTCGACCACGGCGTGCCGCCATTCGCCGGGAACGGAAGCGTTGAGGTCCGGCAATGGCTGGCTGGCGCAACCGGCCAGGCCGGCCCCGGCCAGCAGAGCGAAGACCAGGTATCTGGCCATGGGGTGAATGCCGCCGTCGAACGTGGGTCGCAAGATTGTGGCGGGCCAACCTTTCAGGATGGTTCCGGGCGCCCCGGAGGGTGGACGAGCCGGTGTCCCCGGCTAGGACGAACGTTGGAAGTAGTTCGTACGCATCACGAGGTCCCCTTTTTCGCCGGGGTGAACGTTGGTTTCCGTAAGAGTGCGGTTGTCCGGCGCGACGGTGTAGATGCGCGTGGACACGAGAACGCCGTCCTTCTGCAGTGCCATCACCAGCACGCCGGGCGCGGGACGCCGCAGCGTCACATGATCGGCCTCGGGACTGTTCTCGACGACGACGGCACCGCCGTCCAGCGAGGCCAGCGAAGCGGAATGGATCTCGGAACCCGGCGCGTAGACGATGTCCACGTGCACGGACAGCTTGCCTGCGCCCGCCTCGGCAAACGAGAACCTGACGCTCTTCGGCCGCTGTTCCGGCGGCAGGGGCATACGCGAGGTGTCGAGCGACCACGTACCCAGCAGGGACGGCTCCGCGGGCTTCGCCGCACCGGCGCCGTGAGCTGCTCCGCCAACCGCGAGCGCCGCCGCGAGGAACAGACACCTTGCCGTCGCTTCAAGCTTCATAATCTCCCCTTCACCACGGTAGCGGCCGCCCGTCCAGGCCCACGTCGTCCAGAGTAGCAAATGCAACCCGAAGACCTGCAAAGCCTCGTCACCACCGCCATGCCCTATGGGAAATACAAGGGCCGGCTCATCGCCGACCTTCCGGGCGCGTACCTGGCCTGGTACGCACGCAAGGGCTTCCCGCCAGGCCGCCTCGGCCATCTGCTCGCGCTGGCCCTCGAACTCGATCACAACGGCCTGAAACGGCTTCTCGACCCGTTGCGCTCGAAGTAGTCCGCGCCGGCGCGACATCGCCGATCGGCAAGGATCGCGCCGCAAATCAGCATCTGGCCGATACGCCCGGCCCGCCCGCACAGCGACGCTGATGGCGGGCGGATGGCGTCGTGTCGGCCAGCCACCGTCCGGACGGAACCGTCCCGAACGGCCGCGCATCCATGACATCGAGGAAGTCCTCATGAAGAGCACCATCAACGTCGTTCTCGTCTGCCTGCTCGGGATCACCGGCGCCGCCATGGCGAAGAACGGCGATCCCGTCCCCGGAACGTATCTCATGGCACGCAGCGGCGCGGCCAATACGGACAAGAACTACGAGGGCGAAGACCAGGACATCAACGGCAAGCTGGAACA
>Ga0065165_1000567_pt1 | contig 54897 bp, 54 predicted proteins | sample AraplaMF_Cvi_mMF_FD_63813 | JGI IMG/M metagenome (GOLD analysis project Ga0065165, IMG submission 63813) | Arabidopsis root microbial communities from the University of North Carolina, USA - plate scrape MF_Cvi_mMF (version 2) (version 3) | ecosystem: Host-associated > Plants > Roots >...
GCCGGACTTCGCCAGCACCATCGTGATCGCCGCCGTCAGCGTCGTCTTGCCATGGTCAACGTGACCAATCGTGCCGATGTTGCAGTGCGGCTTGTTACGTTCGAACTTCTCTTTGGCCATCAGGGTCCTGCCGGCGTTGCTTAAACTTGCGGTTCAAGGAGCTGGAGCGGGTAGCGGGAATCGAACCCGCATCCTCAGCTTGGAAGGCTGCTGCACTACCATTGTGCTATACCCGCCAACTGTGCCGCGGGGCCGCCGCAACTCCTCAGTGAACTTCAAGCGCGTGGTGGGGGAAGTAGGACTCGAACCTACGAAGCCATACGGCAGGGGATTTACAGTCCCCCCCCTTTGCCACTCGGGACATTCCCCCAGCGCGCTTGGAGCCTTCATCAGGGCCTTCGGAGAAAAGGCTTCCGCCAGAGGACGCGAGGGGCGTAAAGCGCCCAACTCCTGGTCCAAAAGCGGCGACCCACCGAGGGGGCCCCAAATCGGAGCGCGTCTTATAGTGGCCTCGCCTACGGAACGCAACGACGCCCGAAAGGGTCGTAATTTCCGCCCCAAATCACAGGGGAAGCCCCACGGCCACGGCCGTTCCGAACGGCGGCCCGCAGGGGGGAGCGACGACTGGATCTGGGGCTGGCACGCCGTCGAGGCCGCGCTGGCCAATCCGCGTCGAGGCGCGCCGCTGCGCCTCCTGGCGACCCCCGACAAGGCCAAGCAGGTCGAGGCCCGATTCGGCCGGCAGAAGGTCCTGGAGGTCGCCGACGCCCATCAGATCGGCCTCGCCCTGCCCCAGGGCGCGGTCCACCAGGGTATCGCGATCCGCCCTGCGGCCCTCGAGGACGTCGACCTCGCCGACTTCGAACCTGCGCCCGGCGCCGTGCTGCTGGTCCTGGACCAGGTCACCGATCCGCAGAACGTCGGCGCCATCCTGCGCTCGGCCGCGGCCTTCGGCGTCGCCGGCGTGATCCTGCAGGACCGCCACGCGCCCAAGCTCACCGGCGCCCTGGCCAAGGCGGCCGCCGGCGCCGTCGACCGCGTGCCCGTGGCCCACGTCGTGAACCTCTCGCGCGCGCTGGACGAACTGACGAGCGCCGGCTGGCGGGCCGTGGGCCTGGCCGGCGAATCCGATCGCAGCCTGGCCGACGCCCTGGACGGCGCGCCGACCGTTCTGGTCATGGGCTCGGAAGGCGAAGGCATCCGCCGCCTGGTGGCCGAGCACTGCGACGAGCTCGCCAAGATCCCCATGCCGGGCGGATTCGAGAGCCTGAACGTGTCGGCGGCCGCGGCCATCGCGCTCTACGAGGCCTCGCGCCCCCGGTCCTGACCGGGCCTCGCAACAACTCGCAACGCCGCGAACGCCGACGCGCCTACCCGCGCAGAGGTTGTGCTGGTTGATAGCGCCCCGACTTCAGTTTGGGGACGTACATGACAACCTATGCTTTCAAGACCGCCGCGACCGCCGCGGCGATCGCCCTCCTCGGCCTGGGCTCGGCCGCCCACGCGGGCGACCTCTATGACGCCTACACCATCCCGAGCAACGCGCAGGACAAGGGGATCGCGAGCTACAACGGCGCGCTCTCCACCCAGACGGGCGACTTCGTCCTCCCGCGCGAAGCCCTCGGCATGGCGGCCGGCGCGGACAGCCTGTTCATCTCCAGCCTGGGCGGGCCGACAAACTATCTCGAACGCTACGACCTCAGCGGCGCCCAGATCGACAGCATCGCCCTAGGCCCGGTGGTCAATCCGGGCGCCTTGGCGTTCGGCAATGGCGAGCTCTACGCCGCCTTCGAGGTTTTCACCCTGGGCGGCCTCTCCTACGAGGTCAGCTCGCTGAACGCCGACCTCGAGTTCGACGGCGTCTTCAGCATCGATCTTCCGACCATGGCGACGGGTCTCGCCTACGGCGACGGCAACGTCTTCGTGGCCTACGACAGCACCCTGGCCCGCTACGACCTCACCGGCCAGCTGATCAGCTCGTACGACTTCGGCTCGGTGTCGCTGGGCGCCCTGACCTATGGCGCGGGCCAGCTCTTCGCGGCCTATCAGTCGGGCGGCAGCTACGGCTATGCGTCGGTCGACCCGACCACCTGGCTGGCCGGCGGCGCCAACGTGTCCACCGCCGGCGCGGTGAAGAGCTTGGCCTTCGGCGACGGCGGGGTGTTCGCCAGCTTCGAGCACGGCCTCGCCAAGTACGACCTCGACGGCAATCAGCTGGCCAGCATCGACACCGGCCGGGTGGTCAACGGCCCCCTCGCCTACCTCGACCCCGCTTCGGCGGCCCCGGAGCCTTCGGCCTGGGCCCTGATGATCGTGGGCTTCGGCGCAGCCGGCGCGACCCTGCGCCAGCGGCGGCGCCTCGCCGCCGTGCGAACCTGACCCCGGTCGGCGCCCGGCCCAGGCTGGGCGCTGACAAGGTCGCCGGAACCTGCGACCTATGCGCCGTTGGGGAGGTTCCTTTGACCCACGGTGATTTTCCGGCGCGGCTGTCGCTCGCGCTCAAGGTGCTGTCGATCAGCCGGGGCCGGCTCGCCGCCGAGCTCGCGGTCGACAAGTCCGTGGTCAGCCGCTGGCTGAGCGGCCACCAGGCGCCGTCCGGCGAGAACCTGGCCAACCTCACCGCCCTCGTCGCCTCGCGCCGCCCCGGCTTCACGCTGCTGGATTGGGAGGCCGACCTCGACGCCCTGTCCGCGCGCCTGGGCGTCACGCCCGCCGAGCCCGCCGCCCACCCCTGGGGCCCGCTGGCGCCCTGGCTGCCCGAGTCGGTGCTCCACGAGACCAAGGTGCTCACCGACCTGCGCGGCGACGCCTACGAGGGCCACTGGCGCACCACGCGCCCCGCGATCGGCCAGCCCGGCCGCTTCGTCCACGACGCCTGCCTCATCGGCCGCGCCGAGAACGGCTTCCTGACCTGCAAGATCGCCGTCGAGGACATGCGGTTCGAGGGCTGGACCTTCATGACCCAGACCCAGCTCTTCACCGTGATGTCCGAGCCGCGGACGGGCATGTTCACCTTCTCGATCTTCAACGCCGTGCTGCGCCATCGCGCCGAGGTGCTGGACGGCATCTCCATGGGCCTGCAGCGCGTGGGCGGAGGCTCACCCGCGGCCATGGGCGTCATGATGGAGCGCGTCGGCTTCCTCAGCGGCGACGCCGAGGCCGACGAAGCGGCCTTCGAAGAGGCGGCCCAGGCCGACCAGCTCGCGCCCGAAGGCTCGATCCCGCCCGACATCGCCGCCCGGCTGATGCCCGACGTGGGCCCGGCGGCGCTGGCGGCCGGCGGCATGGCGATCCTGCACATGCCCTTCGCCAGCTCGATGTCGCGCGGCCCGCTGCTCGAGAACGAGAAGCCCGCGAAGCCCGCCCGGACCCGCGATCTCGCCTGACAGGCGAGCTCGCAACAACTCGCAACATCACGAATGCCGCCGCGCCTACCCGCGCCGGCGCGAACGCATCATTGAGGCGCCCCACAACCGAAACGATAGCCAATGGGGGCTTCCGACGTGCGCTCCACCATCATCCTCGCGACGGCCATCATGGGCCTGATCGCCCTTGCCTCGGCCACCCGGGCCAACGCCTTTCCGACCGACCACTTCGACCCGGACGAATTCCACGCCCTGGGCGTGATCGACCAGGTCACCGACTTCAGCGAGTTCGCGCCGGGGACCTACCAGTTCATCGACGATCCCTACGTGGACGGCGACCTGACGATCACGACCGGCGGCCAGAACGTCATCATCACGCAGGGCGCGGCCCCCTTCTTCCCCGTGCACAACGCCCTGATCAGCAACAACGGCGGCTACATCGAGGTCGAGTTCGACCCGGACGCCCACTACGACCTGTTCTCGTTCAAGGCCGGCACGTTCAAGGGTCCGTTCGGCCTGTCGCTCTACATGCACCTAAACAACGGCCAGGAGCCCAGCTCCAACGTCTACGCCTTCCCCATCCAGGAAGGGCTCAAGTTCCAGGGCTGGCAGGCCGATCCCGGGACCTGGTTCACCGGCTTCACCCTGGTGCGCGACAGCCAGAGCACGGGCATGGCGCTGGCCGAGATCGAGCTGGGCCACACCAGCTCCGCACCCGAGCCCACCGCCTGGGCGCTGATGATCCTGGGCTTCGGCGGCGTCGGCGCGTCGCTGCGCACGAAACGGCGGCTGCGCCTCCTGCAGCGCCTGGCGAGCTAGGGGGCTCGGGCCGCCGTCCCCCGAACTCGGCGGCCCGGACTGTGGCCGAAGCGCTCCCGCGCCTCGCGGCCACCGGCGGCCGGACGACACCTCGACTGTTGCAGCCGGCCGCCGCCTGACGCATTGAGGCCGGATGTTCGCAGAGCTGTTCAGCCCCGCCGCCCTCTCCGCCCTGTTCCAGGTCCTGATGATCGATCTGGTCCTGGCCGGCGACAACGCCGTCGCCGTGGGCCTGGCGGCCGGTGGCCTCCCGCCCGAACAGCGGCGCAAGGCGATCTTCTGGGGCCTGGCCGCGGCAGTGGTCACCCGGATCGGCTTCGCGCTGATCACCACCCAGCTGCTCGGTATCGTCGGCCTGCTGTTCGCCGGCGGCCTTCTCCTGCTCTGGGTCTGCTGGAAGATGTGGCGCGAGCTGCGGGACCAAGCCGTCCATGACGAGGCCGCGGCCCACGCGGCCATGGACAACGACGCGACCACCGAGCCCAAGGTCAAGCCCAAGACCTTCAAGGACGCGCTGCTCCAGATCCTCATCGCCGACGTGTCGATGTCGCTGGACAACGTCTTGGCCGTGGCCGGCGCGGCGCGCGAACACCCGGCTGTCCTGGTCTTCGGCCTGCTGCTCTCGATCGCCCTGATGGGCGTCGCCGCCCACGCCATCGCGCGCCTGCTGCACAGGTACCGCTGGATCGGCTTCATCGGCCTGGCGATCGTGCTGTACGTCGCCCTGCACATGATGTGGCAGGGCGCCCGCGACGTGGTCCAGGACCTGGGCTACACCTCGCAGTACAACGCCGCGATGCCCGACGTCCTGGACATCAAGCCGAAGATGCCCCAGCCCGCGCACTGAGCCGGCCAATCCCTCTCCCTCGAGCGTAGCGAGAGAGGGAGCGGTTACCCCTCCACCGCCTCCGGACCGCCGAAGCGTTCGCGCCATTCGGCGACCTGCTCGGGCTCGATCTTCCTGAACAGCACCTCCGGCGCGCGGATCGCGCGGCCCAGCTCCAGCGCCGACAGCACGCCCTTGCCCTCCAGCGACGGCCAGGTCGCGGGGAAGGCCTCGCCCAGCGCCTCGGCGATCTTCTCGCAGGCGAAGGGGATGAAGGGCTCGCTGACCTTGGCGAACAGCGCCGCCAGGTTCAGGCCGTAGCGCACCGCCACCGCCGCGCGCTCACGGTCGGTCTTGATCGCCGTCCAGGGCGCCGCCTCGGTCAGGTACTGGTTGCCCAGCACCCAGAGCTGACGCAGCGCCGCAGCCGACTTGCGGTACTCGCGATCCTCCATGAACTGCGTGTACTCGCGCAGCTTCTCCAGGACGTCGGCCTCCAGCTTCTCGTCCAGCGCGCCCGCAGCGCCGCCCTCGGGCACGACGCCGTCGAACCGGCTCTCCGCGAACTTGCAGATGCGGTTGACGAAATTGCCCAGCACGTCGGCCAGGTCGGCGTTCACCTGGTCGCGGAACTGCTCCCAGGCGAAGGTCGAATCCGAACTCTCGGGCGCATTGGCCATGATCCACCAGCGCCAGTAGTCCGGCGGCAGCAGCTCCAGCGCGTGGTCCATGAACACGCCGCGCTTCAGCGAGGTCGAGAACTTGCCGCCGTAGTAGTCCAGCCAGTTGAAGCCCTTGAGCTCGTCCACCAGCTTCCACGGCGCGTTGTTGTTGGGCGACCACTTGCCCTGGCCGTCGACCTTCTCGTTGACGCCCATCAGGGTGCAGGGGAAGCCCACGGTGTGGAAGGGCACGTTGTCCTTGCCCATGAACTGCACGTACTTCACGTCGGCCGCGTCGGGCTGGCGCCACCAGCGCTCCCAGGCGCTGTCGGGCGCGGGGCCCTCGCCCGCCTCGGACGCGCGGGCGTCGGCCCATTCCCAGGTCGCCCCGATGTAGCCGATCGGCGCGTCGTACCAGACGTAGAACACCTTCCCGGCCAGGCCCTCGATGTCCGGCGTCTTGCCGTCGGGGTTGGGGCCCCAGTCCCAGGCGTTGACCGGCACGCCCCACTCCAGGTCGCGGGTGATGCCACGGTCCTGCAGCCCCTCGTCCAGCCACTTCAGCGCGATGGACGTCACCAGCAGGGGCCACTCGCCGCGCTTGGCGTCGATCCAGCTCCGCAGCCGGTCCGAGAACAGGCTCTGGCGCAGGAACAGGTGCTTGGAATCGCGGATCTCGATGTCGGTCGAGCCCGACACCGCCGAGCGCGGATGCAGGAGGTCGGCGGGGTCCAGCACGCGGGTGCAGTTCTCGCACTGGTCGCCGCGCGCCGCCTCGTAGCCGCAGTGCGGGCAGGTGCCGATCACGTAGCGGTCGGGCAGGAAGCGCTTGTCGGCGTTCGAGTAGACCTGCTGGGTGACCCGCTCCTCGATGAAGCCCGCCTCCCAGAGCTGCCGGGCGAACATCTGGGTCAGGCGGTGGTTCTGGGGCGACGACGTGCGGCCGAAATGGTCCCACGACAGGCCGAACTGGCGGCCCAGCCGGTGCTGCACCTCGTGCGCCTGGGCGCAGAAGGTGGCCGGGTCCAGCCCCGCTTCCGCGGCGGCCAGTTCGGTCGGCGTGCCGTGCTCGTCGGTGGCGCAGATGTAGAGCGTCTCGCGTCCCCGAGCCCGCTGGAACCGCGCGTACACGTCGGCGGGCAGCATCGACCCGGCCAGCGTGCCGAGGTGCTTGATCCCGTTGATGTACGGCAGGGCCGAGGTGATGAGGATGCGGGTCATGGGTATCCGAAGCGCGGGCGCCGAGAAGAACCGGGGCTTATAGGCCGCTCACGTGGTTCGCCAAAGGGCGGCCTGCAAGAAATGCTCGCCAAGATGTTGCGGGCGCGCAAACTCAGGCCACGGGGCGGAAGCGGCGGCTTGCCTGAGTCGCCGACAAGAACGAACCGCCCGGAATGGGAGGTTTCAAATGCTGAGACACGCGATTCCGTTCGCGGCCGCTGCGGCGTGCCTGCTGCTCTCCGGCTGCGGCCAGCCGGCCGCCGATGCGCCGGCGGCCCAGGCTGAGGCGCCCAAGAAGTCGCTGGCCCGCCAGGTCCAGTTCTACCAGGGCCAGGAGAACGTCCAGGCGATCACCTCGGGCTCGATCAAGCCGGCGTCCAGCGGCGGCTACGACCTCGAGGCCAAGGTGACCACCGACGGCGCCGGCTGGACCAAGGTGGGCTTCCTGCCCCGCGTCTACGCCGCCACCCCGCCCGACGGCATCTACGAGGTCGACGTCGTCGCCGACAAGCCGGCCTCTCCGGGTGCGGCGGGCGCCACGCCCGTCGACGTGAAGAGCGGCTGGGACCGCTACAAGGACGGCCGGGTCAAGGGCGTGAAGTTCATCTCCAAGACCAACGAGGTCGTCGCCATGGTCGCCGGCGGCGGCGCGGCTCCGGCCGGGAAGTAGCTGAGACCAATCCTACCTCCCCCGTTGCGGCAGCAACGGCGGGAGGTAGGCTACAGCGGCCCCTTGAAGACGAAGAACGCCCCCAGCGCGATGAAGCCGAAGCCCACGGCGTGGTTCAGGGTGAACTTCTCGCCCAGGTAGGTGATCGAGAACACCGCGAAGACGGCCAGGGTGATCACCTCCTGCATCGCCTTCAGCTCGGCCGGGTCGTAGACCTGCCGCCCGATCCGGTTGGCCGGCACGGCCAGCCAGTACTCGAAGAACGCGATCCCCCAGCTCACCATCACGATGATCCAGAGCGGCCGGTGCTCCACCTTCAGGTGGCCGTACCAGGCGAAGGTCATGAAGACGTTCGAGGCCACCAGCATCACGACGGGGGCGACGAAGGTCCAGGGCGCGGTCATGCGGGCGGGCTCCGGTCTGCCCGCCCAGTCTCGCCGGATTCGCGGGCGATCAGACCAGCGGCGGATTGAGCTGCTTGAAGCCGCCGTCGCGCCAGTACGGATAGTAGGGATAGGCCGGCTCCACGAAGCTGGCGGCGTCCAGGCTGGCGACCTGCTCCGGCGTCAGCGCCCAGCCGATCGCACCCAGGTTGTCCCGGAGCTGCTGTTCGTTGCGGGCGCCGATCACAACCGTCGCGACCGTTGGCCGCTGCAGCAGCCAGTTGATCGCCACCTGGGGCGCGGTGTGGCCGGTCTCGGCGGCCACCAGGTCCAGGGCGTCCACCACGCGATACAGCCGCGCGTCGTCCACCGGCGGGCCGAACTGGGCGGTCTCGTGCAAGCGGCTGCCCTCCGGCGGCGGACTGCCGCGGCGGATCTTGCCCGTCAGCCGGCCCCAGCCCAGAGGGCTCCAGACCACAGCGCCCACGCCCTGGTCCTGCGCCAACGGCATCAGCTCCCACTCGTAGTCGCGGCCGACCAGCGAGTAGTAGGCTTGGTGCGCCACATAGCGCGGCCAGCCGTGGCGATCGGCGGCGGCCAGCGACTTCATCAGCTGCCAGCCCGAGAAGTTCGACGCGCCGACATAGCCTACCTTCCCCGCCCGGATCAGGGCGTCCAGCGCCGACAGCACCTCCTCGACCGGCGTGCCTGCGTCGAAGGCGTGGAGCTGCAGGAGGTCGATGTGGTCGGTCCCCAGCCGCTGCAGCGCCGCCTCGACGCCGCGGATGATCCGGCGGCGCGACGTGCCCGCCTCGTCCGGCCCCTCGCCCATCGGCAGGCCCAGCTTGGTGGAGATCAGCACCCGGTCGCGGCGGCCCTTGATCGCCGCGCCCAGCACCTCCTCGGACGCGCCGTCCGAATAGACGTCGGCGGTGTCGAAGAGCGTGACGCCGGCCTCCAGGCAGAGGTCGACCAGGCGCCGGGCCTCGGCCGCATCGGTCTGGCCCCAGGCCGAGAACAGCGGTCCCTGGCCACCGAACGTGCCCGCGCCGAAGCTGAGCACCGGGACCTTCAGGCCCGAGGCGCCGAGGTTGCGATACTCCATCGGAGGACTCCTCACTCGCAGGGGATGGCGTGGGCCGGGGCGGCGCGGCGGCCGGCGGCCAGGCTGGCGGCGGCGAGCCCCAGGCCCGCGACGGTGATGGCCGCGCCGGCAGCCGGCAGGGCGGCCAGGCCGGGGCCGTGCTCGATGACCCAGCCGCCCAGGCCCGCGCCCAGGGCGTTGCCCAGGTTGAAGGCGGCGATGTTCAGGCTGGAGGCCAGCCCCTGCCCCGCCCCGCCGGCCTGTTCCAGCACGCGGAGCTGCAGCGGCGCGACGGTGGCGAACGCGGCCAGGCCCAGGAGGCCCGTGAAGGCGACGGCCCAGGGCTGGCTGTGCACCGCGAAGCTCATCAGGCCGAGGCTCACCGCCAGCGTGGCGACCGTGCCCAGCAGCGCCGGCGCGGGCCAGCGGTCGGCCAGCTTGCCGCCCACCAGGTTGCCCACGAACAGGCCTGCGCCGAACACCAGCAGGATCGGCGATACCGCCGCCTTCGAGAAGCCGGCCAGCTCGACCAGCATCGGCTGGATGTAGCTGATCACCGCGAACACGCTGCCGAAGCCGAAGACCGTGGTGGCCAGCGCCAGCAGCACAGGCGGCCGCCCGAGCACGGCCAGTTCCTCGCGGATCGGCGGCAGGTCGGCGCGCGCGCCGTCGCGCGGCACGAAGAAGGTCAGCGCCAGCAGCGCCAGGCCGCCCACGGCCGTCACCGCCAGGAAGGTCGCCCGCCAGCCGAACGCCAGGCCGATCCATGCGCCGATCGGCACGCCGGCCAGGGTCGCCAGCGTCAGGCCGCTGAACATCAGGGCGATGGCCGAGGCCCGGCGGTCGGGGGCCACCAGTTGCGCCGCCAGCACCGAGCCCACGCCGAAGAACGTGCCGTGCGCCAGCGCCGTCACCAGCCGCCCGGCCATCAGGAGGCCGTAGGTGGGCGCGACCGCGCAGGCCAGGTTGCCCAGGGTGAAGATGCCCATGAGGATCAGCAGCGTCGCCTTGCGCGGCAGCCGCCGCGTCGCCAGCGTCAGCACCGGCGCGCCCACGAACACGCCCAGGGCATAAGCGGTGATCAGCATCCCGGCCGCCGGGACCGACACGCCCAGGTCGCCCGAGACCTGCAGCAGGAGGCCCATGATCACGAACTCGGTGACCCCGATCCCGAAGGCCCCGACTGTCAGGGCGTATAGCGCCAGCGGCATGTCCATCTCCGTCCGTTTGCGGCCCGGGAGATGGCGAAGGTCGCGCACGGAGATTAGGCGCCGGGCGGGAACATCATTTGTGCGCGGCGTTCAAAGGCGCGGCGGGGGCTTAACTCCGCCGTAGCCGGCCCTATAGTCCCCCGCGATTTGGGAGGGACAGTATGCGTGGACTGCTCAAGGGACTGGCGCTGGCGGCGGCTCTGGCGGTGGCGGCGTGCAGCCCCAAGACCGCCGAGAAGGGCGAGGCCAAGGCCGGCGACACCCTGCGGATCTACAACTGGTCCGACTACATCGACCCCGCCCTCCTGACCCAGTTCACCAAGGAGACCGGCATCAAGGTCAGCTACGACACCTTCGATTCCAACGAGGTGCTCGAGACCAAGGTGCTGCAGGGCGGCACGGGTTACGACCTGGTCGTCCCCTCCAACCACAACCTGCCCCGCTACATCGCCGCCGGCGCGATCCAGCCCCTGGACAAGAAGCAGCTCCCCGGCCTCGACAAGCTGGACCCGGCGCTGATGGCGCACCTGGCGCCCTTCGATCCCGGCGCGGCCTACGCGGTGCCCTACATGCAGGGCACCATCGGCATCGGCTACAACGCCGACGCCATCGCCAAGCGCCTGCCCGGCATGAAGATCGACAGCTGGAAGGTGGTCTTCGACCCGCTGGTGCTGGCCAAGCTCAAGGACTGCGGCGTCTATTTCCTCGACGCGTCCGAGGACATGTACGCCGTCGCCCTCCACTACATGGGCAAGGACCCCAACTCGAAGAACCCGGCCGACTACGAGGCCGCCACCGCCATGCTGATGCAGGTGCGGCCCTTCGTGCGGAAGTTCCACTCGTCCGAATACATCGACGCCCTGGCCAACGGCGACATCTGCCTGGCCATCGGCTACTCGGGCGACGTGCTGCAGGCCAAGAGCCGCGCCGAAGAGGCGAAGAACGGCGTGAAGGTCGCCTACGCCGTGCCGAACGAGGGCAGCCAGGTGTGGTTCGACGTCTTCACGATCCCGAAGGACGCCCCGAACCCGGTCGCCGCCCACAAGTTCATCGCCTTCATGCTGCGGCCCGAGATCATCGCCAAGGCGTCGAACTACACCCAGTACGCCAACGCCAACGCCGCCGCGACGCCGCTGGTGGACGAGGCGCTGCGCAAGGATCCCAACGCCTACCTGACGCCCGACGTGTCCAAGCGCCTCTTCGTCACCACCACCAAGGACCAGGACCTGCTGCGCGAGGTGAACCGCCAGTGGACCAAGGTGCTGACCGGGCGTTGAGCGAGCGGGCCCCCACCTCGCGCCCGCAGATCGGCGGCATCCGCGACACCTTCGCACCGTGGGAGGATCCCGCCGCGAAGCCGCTCGTGCGCTTCGAGGGCGTCTCCAAGGCCTTCGGCGCCACCGCGGCGGTGAAGGGCGCGGACCTGTCGATCTACGAGCGCGAGTTCTTCGCCCTGTTGGGCCCCTCGGGCTGCGGCAAGACCACCCTGATGCGGATGCTGGCCGGGTTCGAGACGCCCGACGCCGGCCGTATCCTGCTGGAAGGCCGTGACATCGCCGCCGACCCGCCGCACCGGCGGCCGGTGCACATGATGTTCCAGGCCTACGCCCTCTTCCCGCATCTCAGCGTCGCCCAGAACATCGCCTTCGGCCTGAAGCGCCAGGGCCTGCCCCGCGCCGAGATCTCCGCCCGCGTCGAGGAGATGCTGGCGCTGGTGAAGCTGGACGGCATGGGCAGGCGCCGTCCCGACCAGCTCTCGGGCGGCCAGCGGCAGCGCGTGGCGCTCGCCCGCGCCATCGCGCCCCGGCCGCGCATCCTGCTGCTGGACGAGCCCATGGCCGCGCTCGACAAGAAGCTGCGCGACGACACCCAGTTCGAGCTGATGAACCTCCAGCAGACGCTGGGCATGACCTTCATGATCGTCACCCACGATCAGGACGAGGCCATGGTCGTCGCCGACCGGATCGCGGTGATGCGCGAGGGCGAGATCGTCCAGGTGGGTCGTCCGGGCGAGGTCTACGAGGCGCCGGCCGACCGCTACGTCGCGGGTTTCATCGGCGACGTGAACCTGTTCGAGGGCCGCGTGGCCAGCTCCGAGGGCGGCCGCGTGCGCCTGTTGTCCGAGGACGGGGTCTTCGAGGCCGACGGCGCCGGCCCGGCGGGCGAGACCGCCTGGGTCGCTGTGCGGCCCGAGAAGGTGGTCGTGCTGACCGAGCCACCGCCTGCCGGGGCGAACGTCGTCGCCGGCCGCATCCACGACTACGGCTACCTCGGCGACTGGACCACCTACCTCGTCGAGATCGCGCCCGGACGGCTGGTCCGCGCCGCCCGCGCCAACGCCACCCGCACCATCGAGCGGCCCCTGGGCTGCGGCGATCAGGTCTGGCTCAGCTTCGCCCCCTCCAGCGCCGTGGTGCTGACGCGATGAGGGGGCGCTCCGGCCTGGCGGCGATCCTGCCCTTCCTGTGGCTGGCGCTGTTCTTCGCCTTCCCGTTCCTGCTGGTCGCCAAGCTGTCGCTGTCCGACACGGCCCTGGCCATCCCGCCCTACGCGCCGCGCATCGACTGGAGCCGCGGCCTGGATGGCGTCCGGGTCTTCCTGGCCGGCCTCGACGGCGAGACCTACGGCCGCCTCGTCCAGGACCGGCTCTACCTCGACGCCTATCTCTCCAGCTTGCGGATCGCCGCCACAGGCACGGGCCTCCTGCTGCTGATCGGCTATCCCATCGCCTACGGCATCAGCCGCTGCCCGCCCGCCGTGCGCCAGGCGCTGGTGATGGCGGTGATCCTGCCGTTCTGGACCAGCTTCCTGATCCGCATCTACGCCTGGATCGCCATCCTCAAGCCGGCGGGCGTGCTGAACGCCGCGCTGGGCGCGCTCGGCCTGCCGGCAGTCGACATCTTGAACAGCGAGACCGCCGTCCTCCTGGGCCTCGTCTACGCCTACCTGCCCTTCATGGTGCTACCGCTCTACGCCGTGCTGGAAAAGCAGGACCAGAGCCTGATCGAGGCGGCCCAGGACCTCGGCTCCACGCCGCTGTCGGCCTTCTGGCGCGTGACCTTCCCGCTCTCGATTCCCGGCGCGGCGGCCGGCGCCCTGCTCTGCTTCATCCCCATGGCCGGCGAGTTCGTGATCCCCGACCTGCTCGGCGGCTCCGAGACCCTGATGCTGGGCCGCGTCATCTGGACCGAGTTCTTCGCCAACCGCGACTGGCCGGCCGCCTCGGCCGTGGCCATCGTGCTCCTGGCCACCCTGGTCGTCCCGATCCTGCTGTTCGAGCGCGAGCAGGCCAAGGTGCTGCGATGAGGAAGGGACCAAGCGCCTTCAACATCGCCTCCGTGGTCCTGGGCCTGGCGTTCCTCTACGCGCCGATCGTCATCCTGGTGGTCTACTCCTTCAACGCCAGCCGCCTGGTCACCGTCTGGGGTGGCTTCTCCACCCGCTGGTACGCAGCGCTCTTCCAGGACGCCCAGATGCTGGACGCCGTCTGGGTGACCCTGCGCGTCGGCGTGATCTCGGCCACGCTGGCGACCGTCGTCGGCGCGCTGGCCGCCGTCGCCCTGGTCCGGGGCCGTTTCGGAGGCCGCACGGCGCTGGCGGGCGGCATCTACGCCACCCTGGTGATGCCCGAGGTGATCCTGGGCCTGTCGCTGCTCTTGCTGTTCGTCTCGCTGGGTCTGCCGCGCGGGTTCTGGACCGTCACCCTCAGCCACGCGACCCTGACGCTCGCGTACGCGACCGTGGTCATCCAGGCCCGCCTCGCCAGCTTCGACCGCAACCTCGAGGAAGCCGCCCAGGACCTGGGCTGCCCGCCCTGGAAGGCCTTCGTGCTGGTCACCCTACCCGGCATCGCCCCGGCCGTCGCCGCCGCCTGGATGCTGGCCTTCACGCTCTCGCTGGACGACCTGGTGATCGCCAGCTTCACGTCCGGCCCGGGCGCCACCACCCTGCCCATGCGCCTCTACAGCCAGGTGCGGCTGGGCGTGGATCCCAAGATCAATGCGGTCTCGACCCTGCTGATCGGCCTCGTGGCTGCCGGCGTCATCGCCGCCTACCTGGTCCAGCAGCGCCAGCGGCGGCGCAAGGCCGGCTGACCCAAACGCCGCAGACGGTCCGGCGCCGGGCAATGTGACCCTACGCGCCCTGCACAGCCGGACCGTCTGCAGCCAACGTCCCCCAGACGTTGGGTCCGGCCACCCCCCCAGGCAAACCGGACCGCCGGTGGCGTTTGTGTCCCGTCTCGGCACGCGCCCCCGACTTGCAACCTGGGCATTGCAACGGGCGGGCCTGCCCGACCCACTTGCGGCGCTCCGCCGCATGCGGGCGCTTGGCGCCGGCGCGAGTTCACCGCATAAGCACCCCCGCCCCAACGGGCCGGATTAGCTCAGCTGGTAGAGCAGCGGTTTTGTAAACCGAAGGTCGCGGGTTCGAGCCCTGCATCCGGCACCACCCGCAACGGCGCCATCTCACATACCCCTGGTAGACGATCTAGGCGCCCGCTACGGTTCTGCTCGCCTTTGAGGCGCAGCGCGTTGACTTGGTTCGCGCGAGCGGGGTGTCTGGCCGCGATGAAACAAGCCGCCATGCAGTTCATTCGCGAGCATCGCCGGGCCGCGCCGTTCCGGCTGGCCGCCAAGGCCTGCGATAAGTTCCTCCGCGCCTGGTACAACGAGAACTACTGGGAGTTCGACAAGAACGGCGAGGCCTTCGCCATGGCCCAGATCGCCAAGCGCTTCCACGGCGAGGCGATCAACGTCTGGGACGTGGGCGCAAACCACGGCCAGTGGGCCGACAAGACCCACGAGTACCTGCCGGACTCGACCATCCACTGCTTCGAGATCGTGCCGGCCGTCTCGGCGGCGATCCCGGCCGCGCCCTGGCGGCACGTCCACAACGCCGGCCTCTCGGACGCCGCCGGCGAGATCGAGGTCCACTGGAGCACCGTCGACGACACCGGCTCCAGCATCGCGCCACGCTCGGAGCTGACGCCGCTCTCGCAAGGGGTGAAGGTCGTGAAGGCCCCGGTGCTGCGCGGCGATGATCTGGTCGAGAAGCTGGGCGCGCCGGTGTTCCTGAAGATCGACACCGAGGGCCACGAGGCCTCGGTCCTGCGGGGCTGCGCCCAACTGCTGGCCTCACCGCAGGCGCCGCTGGTCATCCAGTTCGAATACGGATCGACCTTCATCCCGTCGGGCGGGACCCTGCGCGAGATCTACCGGCTGCTCGAGGGCTACAGGATCGGCCGGCTCTATCCGAACCACGTCGACTTCCAGGCCTACGGCTATGCGCACGAGCACTTCCGGATGGGCAACATGATCGCCGTGCGCGACGCGAAGCTGGAAAGTCTGCTCAGCTAGAGCGTGACAGCCAAAAGTGTGAGCGGTTTTGGCGCCCGGCACGCTCTAAATCTTTGATTTAGAGCCTTTTTGTCCCTTTCGAATGAGTCCATTCGAAAGCGAAAGGCTCTAAGCGGCCCTCACGTCCAGCGCAGCGCGCGGAACACGTCGGCGACGCGCCGGCGGCGCGGGTCGTGTTCCGAGAAGGTCTGGAGCTCGGCGCGGCAGCGGGCCTCGGCGTCCTCGCCGAACCGCGCGCGCAGCGCCTTGGCGCGAGTTTCGGCCTGCTCGGCGTCGCCCAGCGCCCTCAGCCAGAAGTCTTCCATGGGGTCACCTGTCCTCTTCACCTCCCCATCGGCCAATATATAAGCGCAAAGGCGGTCCGATGTCCGTCGCGGCCGAATCAAAGGCGCGTGAAGCCGCCTGGAATTTCTGTAAGGCGAAGCAATGCGCATCTTCATCGACGCCGACGCCTGCCCGGTGAAGGACGAAACCTACAAGGTCGCCGCCCGCTACGGCCTGAAGACCTTCGTGGTCTCGAACAGCTTCATCCAGATTCCCCAGTCGGCGCTGATCGAGCGTCGGATCGTCGACGCCGGCCCTGACGTGGCCGACGACTGGATCGCCGAGCAGACCCAGCCCGGCGACATCTGCGTCACCAACGACATCCCGCTGGCCGACCGGGTGCTGAAGGCCGGCGGCGCGGCCATCGCGCCGAACGGGCGGCCGTTCACCCCCGATTCCATCGGCTCGGCCCTGGCCCAGCGCTCGATCATGGAGCACATCCGCTCGACCGGCGAGATCACCGGCGGGCCCAAGCCCTTCGCGGCCGCCGACCGCTCGCGCTTCCTGCAGGCGCTGGACGAGGCCGTGAACCGCGAACGGCGCAAGCTCCGCTAGAGGCCTTCCCAGTCATGATGATCATCATGACTGGGCAAGAAGGCCTCTAGACCAAAGAGGTCGAGCCCGTTGATCCCGGTTGGCTTGCGTCAAGCCAACCGGGACGGGCTCTAGACAAGCGCCAAGGCCGCGCTAGCTTGCCGGCGATTTTGCAGCCGGAGTTTCGCATGCGCCTGGGTCCGATCGTCGCCGCCGCCGCCTTCGCCACGCTGGTCGGGGCCTGCAGCAAGCCGCAGGACAGCGGACAGGCCTCCAGCGAGACGCCCGCCGCCCCGGCCGCGCCCGAGCTCACCGACGCCCAGAAGCAGGAGATCCTGGCCTCGTACCCGGCGCCCTACAACACCGCCGACCTGGCCAACGGCAAGGCCAAGTTCGCGCTCTGCCAGTCGTGCCACACCATCGCGCCCGGCGGCGCCAACATGACCGGCCCCAACCTGCACGGCGTGTTCGGCAAGAAGTCGGCCAGCAATCCCGACTTCAAATATTCCGACGCGCTCAAGAACGCCGGCTGGACCTGGGACGCCGCCCACCTCGACCAGTGGCTGGCCCAGCCGCAGACCTTCCTGCCCGGCACCAAGATGTCGTTCGCCGGCCTGAAGGACGCCAAGGACCGCACCGACCTGATCGGCTACCTGATGGTCGAGACGGGCCACAAGGCGCAGTAGCGGCTCGCCCAAAAAGCGCAACAGTTCGTATTCGGACAACCTTGACGCGCAGGACTCGCGGGGTCATTGTACCCGCGTCGATGAAGAGCATCTGTCCATTCGACACCCTGATCCGAATGGTGACGCCCCCCGTCGCCGGCCGGGGCCCAGGGACCTGACACCCCCCCTTTTGAACAGGTTCCCTGGCGCCGGCCGGCGGGGCCGGCGCGCGTCTTCACCTCCCCCGCAAAGCGGCGAGAAGGGGGACCGCGCCCCGCGGAGGGCGTGGTGGAGGGGGCGAACCTCAGGCTCGGTAGATTGACCAACTCTGTGCGGCGCAGCGGATGGGGTTCGCCCCCTCCACCACCCGCTCTTCGCCTGCGGCTCGGCGGGCGGTCCCCTCCCGCCGTTGCTGCCGCAACGGGGAGGTGAAGCCCCCTATTCCGCCGCGTTGGCGACGCGGGCCTTCTCGGCTTCCTCGAACGCCTCGATGCGGCGGGCCGTGGCCATCGGCGACTTCGTGAACCGGGCCAGGAGGTTGTAGAACACCGGCACGATGAACAGCGTGACCAGGGTGGCGAAGATCGCCCCGAAGAAGATGGTCACCCCGATGGTCTTGCGCGCCTCGCCGCCGGCGCCGCCCCAGACGATCAGCGGGATCGCGCCCGCCGCCGCCGAGATCGACGTCATGATGATCGGACGCAGGCGCAGGCTGGCGCTCTCGATCACCGCCTCGCGGATCGACAGGCCCTCGTCGCGCAGCTGGTTGGCGAACTCGACGATCAGGATGCCGTTCTTGGCCGCGATGCCGATCAGGATGATCAGGCCGATCTGGCTGTAGGTGTTGATCGAGGAATCCACCACCAGCAGGCCGAACAGCCCGCCGACCGCCGCCACGGGCACGGTCAGCATGATCACCGCCGGGTGGATCCAGCTCTCGAACTGCGCCGCCAGCACCAGGAACACCAGCAGCAGCGCCATGGCGAAGGCCAGGCCCACCGAGCCTGAGGCTTCCAGGTAGTCGCGCGCGCCGCCGCCCCACTTCACGGTCACCGCGCCGGGCTGCTTGGCCGCTTCGGCGCGGAAGAAGGCGATCGCCTCGCCCATGGAATAGCCGGGGTTCAGCTGGGCCGAGAGGCTGATGGAGCGCAGGCGGTCCACGCGCGGCCGGTCCGGCGTGTCGCCGCGGATCTGGGTGGTGACGACCGAGGTGATCGGGATGGCCTCGCCCGAGGTCGCGCGCACATAGAGCTTGGACAGGTCCTGCTCTGTCTGGCGGTTCGCCCGGTCGGTCTGCAGGAGCACGTCGTACTCCTGGCCGTTCTTGATGTAGGTCGTCACCCGGCGTGAGCCGAACTGGGTCTCCAGCGCGCGGCCAACGGTCTGGGCCGGCGCGCCCAGGGCGGCCGCCTTCTCGCGGTCGATGTTGACCACCAGGCGCGGGCTGGTCGGTTCGTAGTCCAGGCGCGGCCGGGCCAGGCCCGGGTTGTTGTTGGCGGCCGCCAGGATCGGCTGGATCCAGCGCGCGATCTCGGGATAGTCGGTGCCCGTGGCGATCAGCTGCATGCTGGTGCCGCCGCCCCCACCGCCGCCGCCGCCCGGGCCGCCGCGCTGCAGGCCGCCCTCCGGCGAGACGATGGCCCGCACCGACGTCACCGACGCCAGCTCGCGGTTCAGCTGCGCCGACAGCTCGGGCGCCGTGATCTTGGTCTTGTCGGACAGGATGGCGTTGCCGCCGCCAGTGTTGAACGAGTTGTTCCCGAAGCGCGGCATCGAGAAGACGTAGCGCTCCAGCACGCCTTCCTGCCGGTACTTGTTCAGGATGGTCTCGACCTGCTTGAAGGCCTTCGTCGTGTAGTCGAAGCCCGCGCCTTCCGGCCCCATGATCATCACCTGGGCGCGGCGGCGGTCCTCTTCCGGTGTCAGCTCGCGCGGCAGGACGGTGAAGATGCCGAACGCGGCGATCCCCAGCACAACCACCAGGCCCGAGGCGCCGAACGAGACGATGCGCTTGCCCAGCATCGATTCCAGCGACGCGTGGTACGACGACTTCAACTTGTTCATCGCCGCGTCGACGCGGCGCGCCAGCCAGCCCTCGCCGTGCGCCGGGCGCAGCAGCTTGGACGACAGCATCGGCGACAGCGACAGCGCCAGCAGCGCCGAGAAGGCCACGGCCGCGGCCACCGAGACGGCCAGCTCCACGAACAGGCGGCCGATGAAGCCGGGCAGGAACATCAGCGGCGCGAAGACCGAGATCAGCACGATGGTGGTGGCGACCACCGCGAAGAACACCTGCCGCGCGCCGCGCTGGGCGGCCACGATCGGCGGCTCGCCCTCGTCGATCCGTCGCTGGATGTTCTCAACGACGACGATGGCGTCGTCGACGACGAGGCCGATGGCCAGCACGAGCGCCAGCAGGGTCAAGAGGTTGATCGAGAAGCCCAGCGGGGCCAGCACGATGAAGGTCGACAGGATGCAGATCGGGGCCACGATCGAGGGGATCATCGCCGCGCGCCAGGTGCCCAGGAACAGGAAGTTCACCAGCGCCACGCAGGCCAGCGAGATCGCCATGGTGATCCACACCTCGGTGATCGCGTGGCGGGTGAACTCGGTGTAGTCGACCGAGACGCCCAGCTGCGTGCCCTTGGGCAGGGTCGCGTTGATCTCCTTGATCGCCGCGCGCACGCCGTCTGAGATCTCCAGGTCGTTGGCCTGGCTCTGACGGGTGATGGCGATGCCCACCATGTCCTTGCCGTTCGAGCGGAACAGCCGGCGGCGTTCGTCGGGGCCTTCCTCCACGCGGGCGATGTCGCCTAGGCGGGTGATGTAGCCCTGGGCCTGGGTCGCGGTGGTGACGTCGCGCATCGCGCCTTGGGCCGCGCCGGCCGTGGCGGCGGTGCCGCCCAGCGCGGCCGAGCCCTGCGCCGTCGAGGCCGAGCGCGAGGGCACGATCGGCATCTGGGCGAACTGCTGCGGCGTCGCGTAGCCACGCGCCACGCGGATGGTGAAGTCCTTGGCCGGTGCCTCCAGCGAGCCGGCGGGCAGCTCGGCGTTCTGGCTGTTGAGCGCGCTCTCCACGTCTTCCACGGTGATCCCGCGCGCCGCCATGGCCTCGGGGTTCAGCCAGATGCGCATGGAGTAGAACTGGCCGCCGCCGACGCCCACGGTCGCCACGCCCGGCACCGTCGACAGCCGCTCGACCAGATAGCGCTGGGCGTAGTCCGACAGCTGCAGGCGGTTCATCGTCTGCGACGTGAAGTTCAGGAACAGGATCGGCGAGGCGTCGGCGTTCGCCTTCTGGATCTGCGGCGGGTCCGCCTGTTCCGGCAGCTGGGCGGTCACCCGGCTGACGGCGTCGCGCACGTCGTTGGCCGCTGCGTCCAGGTCGCGGTCCAGCTTGAACGAGATGTTGATCCGCGAGGAGCCGTCGCGCGACGACGACTGCACCCGGTCGATGCCCTCGATGCCGGCGACCTGCCGCTCGATGACCTCGGTGATCCGCTCCTCGATGACCTCGGCCGAGGCGCCGCGATAGGTGGTCGAGATGCCGACCACGGGCGGGTCCACGCTGGGCAGCTCGCGCACCGTCAGGGCGCTGAACGAGGCGATGCCGACCACGCACAGGATGATCGCCGCCACCGCGGCGAACACGGGCCGGCGGACGGAGATGTCCGAGAGCATCATGCCGCGGGCCGCGGGCTGGCGCGCCGCGCTCCCGGAACCGGCGCGGCGGTCTTGATCTCGGCGGCGCCGGACGCGCCCGGCGCGCCGTGGGCGATGCGGACCGGCTGGCCCGGCTGGATCTTGTTGAGGCCGTCGCCGACGATCTTCTCGCCCGGCTTCACGCCCTCGAGGATCTCGACGAAGCCCTGCTGGCGCACGCCGGTGACGATGGGCCGTTGTTCGACCATGGCGCCACCCTGGCCGCCGCCGCCCATTCCGCCCATGCCCTGGCCGCCCATGCCCTGGCCGCCGCCCTGGCGTTGGCCGCCCTGCCCGCCGCCACCTTGGCCGCCCCCCACTTGACCGCCCTGGCCGGGCGCGCGGGTGTGCAGGACGTAGACGAAGGCGCCGTCGCCCTGGACCGACACGGCGGATTCCGGGGCGCTGGGGCTGGTGCGCTGGCCTCGGGAGACGCCCACGCGCACCAGCATGCCGGGCTTCAGCTTGCCCGAGCCGTTCGGGAACTCGGCGCGCGCGGTGATGGCGCGGGTGCGCTCGTCGACGCGGCTGTCCAGCTTGGCGATGCGGCCCGGGATCGTCTCGCCGGGGAAGGCGTCGGCGGTGGCCAGCAGCGTCTGGCCCTCGCGGAGCTGCGCCAGGTAGCGCTCGGGCACCTGGAAGTCGACGCGGATCACCGAGGTGTCGTCCAGCGTCACGATCGGCGCGCCGGGGTTCACGAGCGCGCCCGGCGCCACGTCTGACAGGCCGACCACGCCGGCGAACGGCGCGCGGATCGTGCGGTCGTTCTGGCGGGCCTTGGCCGCGGCCACGTCGGCCTGGGCCGAGCGCCAGGCGGCCTCGTACTGGTCCACCTGGGCCTTCGACGCCCACCCCTGGTCGCCCAGGGTCTTGTAGCGGTCGTAGGCGCGCCTGGCCTCGAGGGCGCGCGCCTCGGCCTGGGCCACGCCCGCGTTCTGTTCGGTGTCGCGCAGCTCGACCAGCACCGCGCCGCGCGCCACGCGCTGGCCATCGGTGAAGCGCACGCGGTCGACCAGCTGGGTCGTGGCCGCGGTCAGGGTCACGGACTGGCGGCCCTTGGCCACGCCCAGGACCTCGATGGTGTCCTCGAAGGTGCGCGGCGCCACGACGGCCACCGACACCATGGTCGGGCCGCCGAAACCGCCGCCGCGGCGATTGCCGCCCTTGCCCTGCGGCATGCCGCCGGCGCCGCCCATGCCCTGGGACATGGCCGCGGGGCCGCCGGCGCCCGCGCCGCCGGTCTTCTTGGTCAGCACCTTGAAGCCGCCGACCACGACCATCAGGGTCAGGACCACAAAGGCCGCCACAAGGAAAAAGTGCCGTCGGATCAAACTACGGGTCCCCATCACCCGCGTATATGCAGGCGTATTACTGATAAATCGGAAGCGCTCTTAGGAGCGCCTTTAACCCCCGTCCAGTGACAGCAGGATGGCTGTCCGTTTCGGGGCTGAAACTTCGGCTCATAAGGAAACGGGCGCCCCGCTGGGACGCCCGTCTGCACAACTCGAAGGCGTCGGCGCCTCCTAGGCGTCGTAGCCGGGCAGCTCGCGGTCCAGCTTGCGCAGGCAGCCGGGCCACGGGAGCCCGCCGCCGATTCCCCGGGAGACCTGCGACTTCACCTCGGCCTGCGACGCCTCGGGCGCGATCAGGATGTTCTCCCGGCCCGCCGTGAGCGCCTGGATCTGCATCTTGCAGGCGCGTTCCAGGTAGTACATGCCGATCCAGCAGTCGCCGGCCGTCTTGCCCACCGACAGCGTCCCGTGATTCCTGAGCAACATCAGATCCTTGTCGCCGATATCGGCCACCAGGCGCTCACGCTCGTCGTGGTTGAGGGCGATGCCCTCGTAGTCGTGGTAGGCCAGCCGCGGCAGCACGATCAGCGCGTGCTGCGAGATGGGCAGCAGGCCCTCCTTCTGGGCCGCGACCGCCACGCCCTGGTCCGAGTGCAGGTGCATCACGAACTTGGCGTCCTCCCGCGCGGCGTGGATCGCCGAGTGGATCGTGAAGCCCGCCGGATTGATGAAGTACGGCGTCTCCTGGAGGATGTTGCCGTCCAGGTCGATCTTCACCAGCGACGAGGCGGTGATCTCCTCGAACAGCAGGCCGTACGGATTGATCAGGAAATGGTGTTCCGGCCCCGGGATGCGGGCCGAGATGTGGGTGTAGATCAGGTCGTCCCACCCGTGCATCGCTACCAGACGGTAAAGCGCCGCGAGATCGACGCGCGCCTGCCATTCCTCGGCGCTCACCTTGCCCTTGAGCGACGCGACGCCCGTAACCGAACCGTCCGCCATGGCCGTTCTCCCTGATCGTTGTTCAGTCTCAAGAGTCGCGCCGGGGCGCGCGGGCGTCAAGCAGACTAGCTGCTCCGCACGCGGTTCACCGCATCCAGCCAGCGCGCATAGGCCCGTTCGCGGGGGTCCATGGCCAGCGCCGGGCCGTAGCCCTCGGTCTTGGGCCGCGCGCCCGCCGCCTCCTCCAGGCTGCCGTAGACCCCCGCGCCCAGCCCCGCGAACAGGGCCGCGCCGAGCGCCGTGGTCTCCTGATAGGTCGCCCGGCAGACCGACACGCCGGTCAGGTCGGCCAGCCGCTGGCTGAACCACGGGCTGCGCGACATGCCGCCGTCGATACGCAGCTCCACCTGGCCCCGGAACGCCTCGGGCGCGTCGGCGCGCATGGCCTCGATCAGGTCGCGGGTCTGCAGCGCGCAGGCGTCGAAGGCGGCCCGGGCGATCTCGGCGCGGCCGGCGTCGCGGGTCAGCCCGAAGATCGCGCCCCGCGCGTTGGCGTCCCACCACGGCGCGCCCAGGCCCGTGAAGGCCGGCACCAGCACGACCGGCAGGTCCTCCCGCGCGCCCATGGCCAGCTGCTCGGCCGCCTGCGGCCCGCCCTCGATGCCCAGGCCCTCGCCCAGCCACTGGATCGCCGCCCCGGCGATGAAGATCGCGCCCTCCAGCGCATAGGTCGTCCGCCCGGCGACCCGCGCCGCCACCGTGGTCAGCAGCCGCGCCTCGGAGACCGGTGCCGCCTCGCCCGTGTTGATCAGCATGAAGCAGCCGGTGCCGTAGGTGGCCTTCATCTCGCCCGGGCGGATGCACCCCTGCCCCATCAGCGCGGCCTGCTGGTCGCCGGCCACGCCGCGGATCGGCACGGCCCGGCCCAGGATCGCCGCATCCGTCTCGCCGAAGTCGCCCGCGCAGTCGCGGACGTCCGGCAGCAGGTCCAGCGGAACCTCCAGCATCTCGCCCATCTCGGCTGACCACCGGCCTGCGCGGATGTCGTACAGCAGGGTGCGCGAGGCGTTGGTCGCGTCGGTCGCGTGCACCGCCCCGCCGGTCAGCTTCCAGATCACCCAGGTGTCGATCGTGCCGGCCAGCAGCTCGCCCCGCTCGGCCGCCGCCCGCGCGCCCGCCACGTGGTCCAGCAGCCAGGCGAGCTTGGTGCCCGAGAAGTACGGGTCCAGCAGCAGGCCGGTGATCTCGGTCACCCGCGACTCATGGCCGCGCTCCCGCAGGTTGGCGCACATGGACTCGGTGCGCCGGTCCTGCCAGACGATCGCCTTGTGGACCGGCTTTCCGGTGGCCTTTTCCCACAGCACCAGCGTCTCGCGCTGGTTGGTGATCCCGATGGCCGCAATGTCGTCCATCCGACGCCCGGCCTTGTCCACCGCGGCCTTCATCACCGAGACGGAAGCGGCGAAAATCTCGTCGGCGTCGTGCTCGACCCAGCCGTCCTGCGGATAGTACTGCTGCAGGGGTTGGCCAGCCTCGGCCACGGGCTGCCCGTCGGCGCCGAACAAGATGGCGCGGGTCGACGTCGTGCCCTGGTCCAGGGCCAGGATCAGCGGTTGGTTCATGGCGTTCTGTTCCCTCCCGGCGGGCCCAAGGCTTAAGCATGTCTTCACCCCGCGGCACCAGAGTCGGCTATAGCCGCGTTCGTACTGTAGAAATGGGAGATCCGGCGTTGAGCCTCGCGATGAGCAGCGAAAGCCTGCTCGATCTCGCAAAGAGCCGCCAGCCGGCGGACCGTGAACGCCTGCTCCTGGCGATCGCGGACCTTTGCGATTCGCCCCACGCGGGCGAGGCGATGAAGGGCGCCGCGATCCAGGCCCTGCTCTCCTCGATCTTCATGAGCCTCGTGGTCGAGGCCGAGCGCGACATCCGCCACCGCCTGTCCGAGAAGCTGGCCGCCGCGGAATGGGCCCCCAACGCCCTGATCAACGTCCTGGCGCTCGACGACATCGAGATCGCCCGCCCGATCATCTCGCAGAGCCCGGTGCTGAAGGAGCTGGACCTCGTCCGCCTCCTGGTCGAGGCCACCATCGAGCATCAGATCGAGGTCGCCCGCCGCCCACGCCTGGGCCGCACCGTCGTGGCCGCCATCCTGGAGCAGGCCGAGCCGGCCGTGCTGACCGCCCTGGCCGGCAACCCAACTGCCGAACTGTCGGCCTCCGACATGGAAGAGCTGGTCGAGGCCTCGCGCCAGGTCGCCGCCCTGCGCACGCCGCTCTCGCAGCACCCCAAGCTCACCGGACAGTTGGCCAAGCGCCTCTACCTCTGGGTGGGCCTGGCGCTGCGCCAGGGCCTCGCCGACCGCTTCCGCCTCGATGTCACCGTGCTGGACGAAGCGCTCGCCGCCTCCATGAACGAAGCCCAGAACGGCGTCGCCCCGTCCGAGGCCCTGCCCCGCACGACCCGCGAGGGCGAGCGCGAGGTTATGGAGCAGCGGCTGATCGACAAGCTGCACGCTGCCGGCCAGTTGCGGCCCGCCTACCTGATCCGCGCCCTCCGCGAGGGCAAGCTGGGCCTGTTCGCCGGCGCGCTCGCCGTCCTGGGCCGCTTCGACGCCAACCACGTGCAGGCGACCCTCGATTCCGACCGCCCCGAGCTGCTGGCCCTGGCCTGCTCGGCCGTCGGCATCGACCGCAGCGTCTTTCCGGACATCCTGGAGATGACGCGCAAGCTCAACGAGGGCCGTCCGGGCGGCGGGGCCGAGGGCGCGCGCAAGGCGTCGGTGGCCTTCGCCCCGGTGTCGTCGGAAGTGGCCGCCGCCGCCTTCCGCCAGGCCGCCCGCGCGCTGTCACACGCCTGACTCAAACCGGCGTTTGACACGAAGCGGAGCTTCGGCGTCTCTACCGGCGCATGAAGAAGTCGTTCGTGACCCGCCTTACCTTCGTCGCCAGCAACCGGCCCGAGGCCCAGGAATCCCGCGAGCGGCTGGTCGCGCGCTACGGCGACGCCGGCCTCGACGAGGCCCAGGTGATCGTCGCCCTGGGCGGCGATGGCTTCATGCTGGAGACGGTCCACGACCTGATGCACTCGGGCAAGCCGATCTACGGCATGAACCGCGGCTCGGTCGGCTTCCTGATGAACGACCACCACGACGACGACCTCTTGGGCCGGATCAACGCCGCCGAGCAGGCCGAGATCCACCCGCTGCGGATGCAGGCCGTGGACGTCGACGGCAAGACGCACGAGGCCCTGGCCTTCAACGAGGTCAGCCTGCTGCGCACCACCCGCCAGGCCGCCAAGCTGCGCATCTCCGTCGACGGCAAGGTGCGGCTCTCCGAGATGATCTGCGACGGCGCCCTGATCTCCACGCCCATGGGCTCGACCGCCTACAACCTCTCGGCGCACGGCCCGATCATCCCCCTGGACGCCAAGATCCTGGCGCTCACGCCCATCAGCGCCTTCCGCCCCCGCCGCTGGCGCGGCGCCCTGCTGTCCCACACCGCGCGCCTGCGGCTGGAGGTCCTCGAGGCCCCCAAGCGGCCGGTGAGCGCCGTGGCCGACAACTTCGAGGCCCAGAACGTCGCCGAGGTCTATATCGCCGAGGATCGCGACGTGTCGCTGTGCATGCTGTTCGACGCCGGCCGCAGCCTGGAAGAGCGTGTTTTGGCGGAGCAATTCTCCGTCTGAACGGTAAAGCCGACACCGGTCATTAACGGGTTCACCTTACTCTCGGACGGCGATCGTTCGGGAGAGTCACGTGAGCGAACCCAAGTCCGGCCAGATGATCCAGGCCCCCAGCGCCCTTCGCCTGAAGGTGGGCGGCGGCCGTCTCGGCGCCATCGATCCGGCCGCGATCGCCAAGGCCGAAGCCGCGCTCAAGAGCCTGTCGGGCAACTTCACCCAGTGGCTCAACGACGAGATCGCCAAGCTCGAGACCGCCCGCCAGACCGTCCGGTCGGAAGGCGCGACGCCCGAGAACATGGAAAGCCTCTACCTGCGCGCCCACGACCTGAAGGGCCTCGGCGCCACCTACGGCTTCCCGCTGATCACCCGCATCGCCGGCCTGCTCTGTCGCCTGATCGACGACAAGGCCAAGCGCCTGCAGGCCCCGGTCTCGTTGATCGACGCCCACATCGACGCCATCAAGGCCGCCGCCCGCGACGACATCAAGACCGAGGACCACCCGGTGGGTAAGATCCTGGTCCAGGAACTGGAAAGCCGCATCCGCGACTTCGGCGCCTAGCTCCCACCCTTGCTCGTCATGGCCCGGCTTGTCCGGGCCACCCATGATCTCCGAGAGGCCGCAGATCGCTCAACCGAGCCGCTGCGGCCTTCTTCATTTGAGGCCCGCGATCTTGGATCGCCCGGACAAGCCGGGCGATGACGAGCGGGATGGATGAAGCCACGCCAGTTGAGCGCGCGCGGAGGCTACACCTTCATCGCCAGCTGCGTGCGCTCCATCGCTTCCGCGACGGGGCCGTAGCCCGCGTCGGGCGGCAGCACCAGGAACCGCGCGCCGTCGCGCACCTCCACGACCGGCAGCACCGGCACCAGTGTCCGCGCTTCGGCCCGGGCCACGCAGTCCTCGGCGCTCGACGCCTTGGCCAGCAGCTGCACGTTCATCCGCGTCGGGAAGATCACCGTCCGCTCGCCGGCGTCGGCCAGGCGCAGCACCTCGTCGGGCGAGATCCACTCTGCGTCCACCGCTTCGCGTCCGTCGGCGGCGGCCACCTGGTCGGCCGGCGCGCGCACCGCGTAGAACCAGGTGTCGAAGCGCTTCGGCATCATCGTGGGCGTGATCCAGCGGGCGAACACCGCCAGCGCATCCAGCCGCAGCCGCACGCCCAGCTCGCGCACGACGTCGATGAAGGCGGCCTCGCCCTTGTCCACCGCCGCCCGCGTCGCCGGATCGCACACCTCGGCGAAGTCCGAACCGTCCAGCCCCTCGGCCAGCAGGATGCCCGCCTCCTCGTAGGCTTCGCGGATCGCCCCGATCCTCAGCGTCCGCTGCTCGTCGTCGAACCGGTCCCAGCCGGTGCAATGGTCGGCCCAGGCCAGGTCCTGGTCGCCCGCGTGGGTCTTGCCGCCCGGGAACACCAGGGCGCCCGACGCGAAGTCGATCTGGTGATGGCGCTTGACCATCAGGACCTGGAATTCCGGCGCGTCGCGCAGGAGCAGGATGGTGGCGGCCGGCTTCGTCTCGGCCGGTTGGGGCGTTTCGCTCATGGCATGGAGCGTGGACCCGGGTTCCGACCCAGGCAAGGTTCACGCCGGGGAACCGTCAGGCCCAAGATCCGTCAGGCCCAACTCCGTCAGGCGATGAGGACGACGTCCTGTTCGGCCTCGGCGTCTTCATCCTGGGAATTGGCCGCGACCTTCGGGTCCATGCGGCTCAGCAGGTAGTCCACGTCCTCGCGCGACGCCTGCTCGGGCTGGGTCAGGAACCGCTGCAGCATGCGCTCCTGGAACCGTTCCTGGTCCTTCGACCCGCCGTCGAACTCCATGGAGTGGAAGGTGTCCACCGCCGCGCGGAAGGCCGGGAACAGCCGCGCCGGCAGGCCCGCCCGCTCGTAGATCGCCCGCAGGCCCAGCGGCCCGGCGTCGTGGATCATCAGCCAGGTGCGGTGGTGCGGCACGCCCGCCAACTCGGCGACGCCCCACTCGAAGAAGGTCATGTGCCCGCTCGCCAGCGCCCGCAGCAGCAGCGAGGCCGTCAGCCGCCCCTCGGCGTTCAGGTGGGTCACCAGGGTGCGGACGTCGGCGGCCTTGCCGGCCTGGTCCACCAGGTCGACGGTCGCCCGCTCGGCCACGCCGATCACCAGCTCCAGGGCGTTCTCGGCGGTCACCGCGTGGTGGGTGACCAGGTGGTCGCGCACCGATTCCGAGACCAGCTTGATCAGGCGCTCGGTGACCGACAGCGGCAGGACGTTGCGATAGGCGACCGCGGCCAGCACCCGCTCCGACTTGTCGAAGCGGTCGACCACGCGGTTCAGCGCCGTCTCGCCGAAGTCCGCGCCGGGGTTGGAACAGGCCGCGGCGATCGCGCGCTCGCCGCCGTGCTCGGCCAGGCTGTCGGTGACCGTGCGCGACAGCTCGGGCCGGCGCGCGATGGCCACCTGGCGCACCGGGCCGCCCAGGCGGACGATCTCGGCCAGGTCGGCGTCGGTGAAGGCCGGCGAGAACGACAGCAACGGCAGGCAGACGCTTTCGACATCGCGCGACAGCTTCAGCGCCACGTCGCGCGGCACCACCGGCGAGGCCTGCAGCGTCTCGGCGATGGCCTTGCGCACCATCTCGGCGGCGTCGGCGGCCATGACGCGCAGGATGTCGGCGGCCAGCGCGCGGTCCTCGTCGGACAGCGGCGCGCGTTCCATGCTGTGGCAGAGCTTGCGGGCGGCCAGGGCGCGCTCGTCCGCGGTCGCCCCTTTCACCAGCGTACGGATGTCCTCATCCGTCAGCGCCGATCGCGTCGTCGCCATCCCCGTCTCTCAATCCCCGTCCGAAGCAGCTTCGGAGTCCCGCGATTCGACATTTGCCCGGCCAAGCTTAACGAGAGGTTGCCGGCCGAATCTGTGGATTAAGGATTTCGCGTAACGGCGCGCCAACGGCTGCCGCCTACGGTTGTCCTTCACGTCTCGAAGGACCGCGCCTTGGCCTCGTCTCCGACTGCCGCTCCGGCCCATGACCTGACCCACGACGCCCAGGGCCTGCAGGCGCAGTCCGCCCTACTTCCCTATGCTTTACTGGCATTTAGCGTGGGCCTGCCGATCTTCGTGTGGGTGGCCGGCCATGCCGCCAACGCCGGGTGGATGGGCGCCAACCTGGCCGCCTTCGCCGTGGGCTGGGGCGCCTTCTACGGGGCCGTGCATTGGTTGAAGACGCCCGCTGCGGCGGATGTACGCAGCCGCGGCCGCGTGCACATCCTGGCCGGCCTCGTCTGGGCGCTGGCGATCAGCGGCCTGGCGGTGTTCGCCCATTTCGCCGGCCCGGCCCGCGAGGTCCTGCTGTGGCTGACCCTGGGCGGCGCGCTGGTCTGCATCGTCTTCACCGCCACCTGGCTACCCAGCCTGCTGATCGTCGCGCCCGTGGCGCTGGCCGGGCCGCTGACGTTCTTCTTCCTCCAGCCGCAGGACCTTGCGCCGGCCCGCCTGGCGCTCTCCGCGGCCGCGCTGGCCCTGGCGCTCGCCCTGCTGGTCAACCGCATCCTGCGCACCCAGTTCACGCTCGCCGCCGAGCGCGAGGTGCTGATCGCCGAGCGGGCGGAACAGGCCGAGGCGGCGCGTAGGCTGGCCCGCTCCAAGTCCGACCTCGTCTCCACCCTGTCCGACGAGATCCGCAACGGCCTGACCGGCGTCGCCCACGTCCTGGGCTCGGCCGCCGGCCGCGGCCGCGCCGCGCCGTCGCGCCAGCAGGTCACCGCCGCCCTCGACGCGGTGAACGACCTGCTCTCCGTGCTGGAGACCACCGTCGACGCCGAGAACGCCGAGGCCGGCCGCCTCACGGTCGAGGCCCGCCCCATCGACCTGGCCGCGCTGGCCCGCGACCTGGTCCAGTCCCACCGCCCGGCCGCCGCCGCCAAGGGCCTGGAGCTCGCCCTCCACGTCGACGAGCGCCTCGCCGACGGCCAGGGCAGCGCCGTCGCCGACCCGGCCCGCGCGCGCCAGGTGCTGGCCGCCCTGATCGGCAACGCCGTGAAGTTCACGGTCCGCGGCCGCGTCGAGGTCCGCCTCTCGGCCCAGGGCGACCGCATCGCCGCCGCCGTCGCCGACACGGGCCCGGGCCTCACCGACGCCGAGCTCGCCGCCGCCCTGCGCCCCTTCGAGCGCGTCGCCCGCACCAGCGCCGGCGCCTCGGGCGCGGGCCTGGGCCTGCCGCTGGCCGGCCAGCTCGCCCGCCTGATGGGCGGCGACCTGCGGGCCGAGAGCGCGCCGGGCGTGGGCAGCTGCTTCACGCTGGATCTGCCCTTCGACGCCGCCGTCCGCTCCACGCCCCTCCCCGACGCCGCGCCGCCGCCGATCGAGGCGCCTGGCCGCCGCCTGCGCATCCTGATGGTCGAGACCGACTCCCGGGCCGCCGCCATGCTGCGCGCGTGCCTGGAGCAGCTGGGCCACCAAGTCGTCCACGCCGCCGACGGGACCCGCGCCGTGGGCCTGGCCCGCATCTGCGACCTCGACCTGGTGATCGCCGACGGCGATGCGACCATCGCGGCGCTTCGGGGCCTGACGGGCGCGGCGGCCGCCACGCCGGTCATCGCGCTCACCGCCGGCGACGCCGCCGAGTCCGACGCGGCCCTGGCGGCGGGCGCCGACGCCCTGCTGCGCCGCCCGGTCGCCGTACCGGCCGCCGCCCGCGCCATCACCGAGGCGCTCTCGCCCCGCGCCCCGGCCAACGATCGCACGCGCGTGGCGTAGGCGCCGTCCCGTCACCTCCGCTACGGTGCCCCGCAAAAAGGGAGCGCCGCGTGCTGCTGCAGGGTCTGAAGGTCGTCGATTTCTCCGCCTATATCGCCGGCCCCGGCGCCGCGGGCATCCTCAGCGACTGGGGCGCCTCGGTGATCAAGGTCGAGCGGCCGGGCGGCGACAACATGCGCCACGTCTTCGCCGACCTCGCCAACGACCTAGGCTCCAACCCGACGTTCGACCTCGACAACCGCGGCAAGCGCGGCGTGGTCCTCGACATCTCCAAGCCCGCCGGCCGCGACGCCCTGGCCAGGCTGGCCGCCGAGGCCGACGTCTTCCTCACCAACGTGCGGCCCGTCTCCCTGAAGAAGAACGGCCTCGACGACGAGACCCTGCGCAAGGCCAACCCGCGGCTGATCTACGCCGTGATCACCGGCTACGGCCTCGAAGGCCCCGAGGCCCACCTGCCCGGCTTCGACGTCACCGCGTTCTGGGCGCGCTCGGGCATCGGCTACATGACCGCCCCCAAGGGCGCCGAACCCTTCCTGCGCACCTCGGGCGTGGGCGACCACTCGACGTCGCTGGCCACCGTCTCGGCGATCCTGGCCGCCCTCTACGAGCGCGAGCGCACGGGCGTCGGCCGCCTGGTCCAGACCTCGCTGCTGGCCTCCGGCGTCTACCTGATGGGCTCGGACATGGCGGTGCAGCTCAAGTTCGGCCGCGTGGCCTCGGTTCGGCCGCGCGCCAACCCGATCAACGCGCTCTCCAACTACTACCAGAGCTCGGAGGGTCGCTGGTTCGTGCACAACCCGCGCGGCTCGGGCGGGGGCTGGGAGAAGTTCTGTGAGGCCGCGGGCCGGCCCGAGCTGGTGAGCGACGAGCGCTTCGCCACCGGCAAGGCCCGCCGCCAGAACGCCGCGGCGCTGTCGGCCGAGCTGGACGCCGGCTTCGCCGCCCTCCCCTTCGACGAGATCGCGCGCCGCCTCGACGCCGCCGACCTGGTCTGGGCGCCGCTGCAGACGCCCGGCGAGGTGGCCCAGGACGCCCAGGTGGCCGCCGCCGGCGCCTTCGTCGACGTGGACGACGGCCAGGGCGGGACCTACCGCTCCCCCGCCGCCCCGGCCCGCTTCCCGGGCGCCGACGCCAAGACCCTGCCCCGCGCGCCCAGGCTCGGCGAGCACACCCGCGAGGTCCTGGCCGAGCTCGGCTACGGCGAGACGGAGATCGAGGCGATGTTCGCCGACGGGGCGGCGGCATAGGGCTTCACACCCCCGCCCCCTTCCCGCTCGTCATGGCCGGGCTCGACCCGGCCATCCAACCGGCCTTTCCCAAATTTGCTCGTCATCCCCCGGCTCGTCCGGGGGACCCATGCTTCCGCTGTCGAAGCGCCTCGCGGCGGGTCGCGTCTACGCGACCCGCTTCCTCGGCATTGCCGCCGAAAGTTGGATCCCCCGGACGAGCCGGGGGATGACGAGCTTGAATGTGAGGGCTTTTCGACCAACCGCACTGGAATGGATGGCCGGGTCGAGCCCGGCCATGACGCGCGGAGGGGAGTGTTCTTAGCCCACCCTCTCCCAAGCCGCGGAAGAAGAAAGCGCCGCCCTAGCTGTCGCGGCTGTCCGACAGCATCCGCAGCATCTCGCTCGTGAACATCGAGCCCGTCAGGCGGCTGCCGATGCCGGCCTGGTCCGCCGGCTGCGAGCCCTTCAGGATCATCGCCACCAGGGCCTCCTGCTCGCGCTGGCGCGAGGCGCGCCGCGTGGAGGCGTACTGGATGAAGCCGCCGTCCTCGGGGTCGGCCACGGCCGCCGGGCGGTCCACCGCGACACCGGCGCCCCCGCCGGTCCGGGTCAGGTTGGCGTAGACCTCGCCGACGGTGGCGGCGCGGCCGTCGCGGTAGAAGATCGTCTTGTTGGCGCGCGCAGCGTCCGGGAACAGCGAGGCCGCCGTGGCGCCCGGCTGATTCTCCGCCGCCTGGATCAGCTTGGCCGAGCCGGCCGGGCCCAGGAAGTGCGCCACATACAGCTCGCCCGAGGTCGGGTCGCGTCCCACCCGGCCCTTCAGGTAGGCGGCGTGGTCGGCGGCCAGCTCGCCGGCCATCAGCGAGGCGGCGTGCGGGTCCAGCTTCAGGTCCATCACCGCCCGGCGCGCCTCGCCGTCCGCCACGCGGAAGCGGCCGTCCGAACCCTTGGTGATCAGGTCGGCGTAGCGGGCGTAACCGTGCTTGCTGCCATGCTGCTTCAGCGTGGACAGCCACGTCTGGTCGACGAACTGGAAGAGGCCGGCGGCCGAGGAGGTGGAGGCCCGTGCGCGCGGATTGAAGCTGCTTTCGCGCCCCGCCGTCTTCATCAGGAATCCGAAGTCGACCCCCGTCGCCTGGGAGGCGCGCTGGATGGCGGCTTCGACAATGCCCCGGATACCTTCGATGGCCATGGGTCCTTGGTCGCCGATCATGGTTAACGCCCGGCTAACCCTGTTAACGAAGGTGCGCCGGCGCCGATGGCCGCCACTACAAAACCCCGTCATCCCGGCCGAAAGCCCGCTCGCGGGCTGCAGAGCCGGGACCCAGGGGGAGCCGCACGGCCGCAGGACTGGGTCCTGGGTATCCCGCCCGGGATGACAGCTGAAATGTTCGTCTGGGATCGGGCGCGACTCCCATCCGTCTGATCAAGGCGAAATCCCGCGGAAGCGCCGCCACATTACTGCTGTAATTTCCTTGTGACTTACAATTGTAAATCACTTGGAGCCCGCCATGGTCATCCGCCAGCCCACCGTCTTCGACTTCGCGGCGCCGAAACGGCGCATGTCGCGCCGGACCAGCCTGATCGTCGCGGTCTCGCTGGGCCTCCACGGCCTGGTCGCCGCCTACCTCGCCATGATGCAGTTCGCCCCCCCGAAGGCGGTGGCGGTCGAGGAGCCGCCCAACATCGACATCGAGATCTACAAGCCTTCGAAGCCCCCGCCCCCGCCGCCGCCCAAGACGCCGACCAAGGTCCAGCCGCCGGTCCTGCATCCGCCGACAACGAGTCTCCTGCCGCCCACCGTCCCGCCACTGCCGGTCGCCCCGCTCCCGGCCGATCCGCCCGCGCCCGGCCCCGTGGCGGTCGCGCCCCCCGCCCCGCCGGCGCCGCCCGCGCCCGACCCGGTGATCCGCAACCCGACCTGGCTCAAGAAGCCCGGCGGCGACGAGATGGCCCGCTTCTACCCGGACCGCGCTGTCCACTTGGAGATCGAGGGCCGCGCCGTGATCTCCTGCGAGGTCACCGACGCCGGCGCCGTCAGCGCCTGCCGCGTAGTCTCCGAAACGCCGGACGACATGGGCTTCGGCGCCGCGGCCCTGAAGCTCGCGAAGTACTTCCGCATGAGCCCCCAGACCGTCGACGGCCGCCCGGTCGGCGGCGCCCAGGTCTCGATCCCCATCGCCTTCCGCCTGCCGAAGTGACGGCCGCCCCCGCCCCGCCGCTCACCCGGCGGGGCGCTGCTGGGCGCGGTGGAAAGCCTCGCAGTCGGTGGTGATACGGAACGTCCGCTTCGTCGTCTCGGTGACAAGCACGCTCGCCGACTTCGAGGCGGTCCGATCCGCGTTGAGCGGGCAGACATTCACGGTCGCCGCATCGACCCACGCGATGGCCGACGGCGCCCATAGCCCTTTGAAGCGCCCAATGAGCACACGGTCTTCGAGATAGCCCTTTTGGTCAGCCGTACGTGGCGGCGCTACGCCCGCGAGATAGACGGCGTTGCTGCGCCCTACGGCGGGCTTCGCCTTGCCCTCAGCTTCCACGACGACCGCCACGGGATAGGAGCCGTTGCCATAGCGGTACTCGTGCGTCTGCTTGAGACAGCCCGCCATCAAGAGCGACGTGAAGACTGGAACGGACGCTGCGCCGAACTTGCTCATCGTTCTTGCCCAGCCCTGTCGCGAAGGACCTCCGTCGGACAATCCCAGCTCACCCGAACTTGCGTGGACTGACCACCAACGGACTTCGCCAGGACGAACGGCTTCACGGGCGGCATGTCTTGGTTGAGCGGATAGCGCAGCATGCAGACGTTGATCGCGCGATTGCCACGCCACCCGTCGAGCGCCGTCGGGCCGCCATGGTCATACCATCCAATCTCGACGCGCTCGTCGAAGTCCGCACCAACAAGATAGACATCGCTCACCGCGCTAACCGTAGCGCCGCCTCCGAAGTTCACCCGCGTCACTCGACTCATTGAGCGATCAGGACTCGGATCCACGAAGTAGACGTAAGGCGTCGGACTCAGGATCCCCGACAACGCCACGCCGATGACGAGGACTAGCAGCACATATCCCGCGACGATCGCTGTCGCGAAAACCGCCGCACCGATCACAGCGAGCCTCAGGGCCTCGAACGCAAGGCGAGCAGCGTTCAAGGGCGACGTCCAGCAGGATGCGTCCGCCCATAGCGATACCCCTCCGAGATGCTGAGCTGATCTCGCGGGTCGTCTCCGTACGGTGCGCCAAGCCATCCCTCACTGAAAGCAAGGCCCTCTCCGCTCAACGCCCGCTTCAGATTCCCCAGCCGCTGCGCGAGACCGGCTCCCCGAAGCGCGACCTGCTCCGGCAGGCCCAACTCCGCCGCCGTCGCGCCGTACGCGAAATTTCCCTGCCGCTCGTACGTTTCCCATTCGCCCGAGGGATGGTGAGCCTTGTCATCCCATACGCCCTTCTCCCGGACACGATTCACCCACTTCGTCGCGGCCAGGGGCCACGCCGCCTCCGCCACACCGTCGCGCGCGGCCATCTTCAATCCGCCACTGACATCCGCCGCCGTCCTCGCCTGCCTTTGCGCGACGGCCGCGTAGTCGATCCGGCCCGTTTGCCGCCCGCCGGGAGACTTCGTCGTCCCGAACAGCGCATCCACGACCTTCCCGGGCTGCGTCTCGCCGGCCCGCGCCATCGCCTTGTCGACGCCCGCACGCACGCCGTTCGCCACCCGCTGCACGCCCCTCGACGCCGCATCGACCACCTGCCGCTGCGCCCGCGCATTGGCGGCCTCGATCTCTTCCCGGCGCCGATTGGCCCTCCGCCAGTCCTCCACCGCGCCCTCCCACATGCCCTCCAGGCCATCGAGCACGGTGCGGGGCGGACTGGGCATGGGCGAACTCCTGGGCTTTCGGGGGAGCTTGCAGCCTCTCACGAACGGCCCAGCTTGTCAAGAACAAATCGGGAACATATGGCGCCGTTCCGGCGCAGGTTCAGTAGCTCTTCGGCAGGCCCAGCACGCGTTCGGCGATGTAGTTCAGGATCATCTCGCGGCTGACCGGGGCGATGCGGGCGATCATCGCCTCGCGGAAGTAGCGCTCCACGTCGAACTCCTTGGCGTAGCCCATGCCGCCGTGCGCCAGCACCGCCGCCTCGCAGGCCTTGAACCCCGCCTCGCCGCCCAGGTACTTCGCCGCATTGGCCTCGGCGCCGCACTCGCGCCCGGCGTCGAACATCGCCGCGGCCTTGAAGGCCATCAGGTTCGCCGCCTCCAGCTCGGCCCAGGCCTTGGCCAGCGGGTGCGCCACGCCCTGGTTCTGGCCGATGGGCCGGCCGAACACCACGCGCTCCTTGGCATAGCCCGCCGCCCGCTTCAGCGCCGCCCGGCCCAGGCCGACCGCCTCGGCGCCGATCAGCACCCGCTCGGGGTTCAGCCCCTCCAGTAGGTAGTAGAAGCCGCGCCCCTCCTCGCCCACCAGATCCTCGGCCGGCACGTGCAGGTCGTCGATGAAGACGGCGTTCGACTCCACCGCCTTGCGTCCCATCTTCGGGATCGGCGTCGCCTCGATCCGGCTGCGGTCGAAGTCGGTGTAGAACAGGCTGAGCCCCTCGGTGGGCCGCCGCGCCTCCTCCTTGGGCGTGGTCCGCGCGATGATCAGCATCTTGGTCGCGCGCTGGGCGTTGGTGGTCCACATCTTCCGGCCCCGGATGACGTAGCCGTCGTTGGTGCGGGTCGCCCGGGTCGTCAGGCTGGTGGTGTCCAGCCCCGCGTCCGGCTCGGTCACGGCGAAGCAGGTGCGGTCCTGGCCGGCGATGATCCGCGGGATGGCCTTCTTCCGCTGCTCGTCGCTGCCGAACTTCACCACAGGCATCAGGCCGAAGATGTTCAGGTGCATGGCGCTAGCGCCCGAGAAGCCCGCCCCGCTCTCGGCCACCGCCTGCATGACGATCGCGGCCTCGGTCAGCCCCAGGCCCGCCCCGCCCAGCTCGGTCGGCATGGCCACGCCCAGCCAGCCCGCCTCGGCCATCGCCGCCACGAAGACCTCGGGGAACTCGCCGGTCTCGTCGGTCTTGCGCCAGTAGGCGGCGTCGAAGCCTTCGCAGAGCCGGACCACCGCGTCGCGGATCGCCTGCTGCTCGTCCGAGAACCAGAAGCCGTTCATGGTCAGAACCTCCCCGGATCCAGCCGCGCTGCCAGCGGACCAGGATCGCGCCCCGTCACGCAAGCCGCGATCACCTGGGCGACCAGCGGCGCCAGCAGCCAGCCGTTGCGGCGCGAGCCCACCGCCAGCATCACCCCGGGCGTCTCGCCCGGCCCCACCATCGGCAGGCCGTCGGCCGTCGCCGCGCGCACGCCTGCCGCCATCTGGATCGGGAAGCCCCTCAAGCCCGGGAACAGCCGCAGCCCCGCCGCCAGCAGCGGCAGCGCCTTGTCCTCCTCGATCGCCACGTCCGAGCGGCCGGGCTCCATGGTGGCGCCGAACGCCATGCCCGAGCCCGCGGCGGCATAGACCCCCTCGCTCCGCACCGTCGCCCCGCCGCACCCGGCCGCCACGCGCACGATGTGCCCCTTGATCGGCGACAGGCTGGCCAGCTCGGGCGCCGCCTCGACCAGGCTGTCCAGGGCGCCCGTGGCCACCACCAGGACGTCGGCGTCGCGCCGGTCGCGCACCACCTTGCGCTGGAAGGCCACGCCCGCCGCCGTCGCCGCGCGGGCCAGGGCGCCCATGGCCGTCGGCGCATCCACCCGCCAATCCTCGCGGCTCAGCAGCGCCGCGTCGAACGCCTCGGACAGGCCCGGCGCCATCTCGCGCGCCGTCGCGCCGCCCACCTCGGCGGGATGGAGCTGCAGGGCCGCGAACCCCGCCGCCACCGTCGCCAGCCACGCCTCGTCGCCCACCGCCAGCGCGCCCGACCGCTCCAGCGCGACGCCCGCCCGCTGCGCCAGCCCCGGCCACAGGTCGCGCGCCGCCATCAGCAGGTCCAGGTGCGGCCGCGCCGCGTCGTCCAGCACCGCCTCGAAGGCCGGCGCGATCATGCCCGCCGCGATGCTGGAGGCGTTGGGCCCGCCGGGGTCGCACAGCGTCACCTGGCAGCCCGCGTCCGCCAGCGCCAGCGCCGTCGTCAGGCCCAGCACGCCGGCGCCGGCGACGGTGACTCGGGGCGATGCGCTCATGCCCCTAACGAGCCGCTGCGCTTCAGAAAAGCAAGGCCCGGAACCTCGGCCGGGACGATGGGTTCTGTGCCGCGAACCATCCCTCAACGGAGAGCAGCATGCCCACCGCCCAGTCCGCACCCCCCAAGTCGAAGTCGTCGTCCGGCGTCACCAAGTCGGGCAAGGCCTCGGCCCGGCCCGACGACGCCGTCAGCCTGCTGATGGCCGACCACCGCGCCGCCGAGGACCTGTTCAAGCAGTACGAGAAGGCCAAGGACGACGCGAAGACGAAGCAGGCCATCGCCCATAAGGTGATCGGCGAACTGCGCATCCACATGGCGCTGGAGGAGGAGATCTTCTACCCGGCCTCGCGTCCCTTCGTGGACGAGCAGGACACCGTCAACGAGGCCGAGGTCGAGCACGCCTCCGCCAAGGACCTGATGGACCAGATCGAGGCCATGTCGCCGGAAGACGACTACTACGACGCCAAGGTGAAGGTGCTGAGCGAGCTCATCGAGCACCACGTCGAGGAGGAGGAGACCGAGTACTTCCCCGAGGTGCGTCGCTCGGAGATGGACCTCAAGGCCGTCGGCGAGCAGATGAAGGCGCGCAAGGCCGAGCTGAAGCCCAAGGCCAACTGACGCCGGTATGGCCGAAGCCCTCGATCCCGCCGTCCCCGACGACATCGAGCGCCTCGCCCAGGAGGTGCTGCAGGCCGCCTGCGACCGTGAGCTGTTGCTGGCCACGGCGGAGAGCTGCACCGGCGGCCTGCTCGCCTCGCTGCTGACCGACATCCCCGGCAAGAGCCATGCCTTCGAGCGCGGCTTCGTCACCTACGCCGACGACGCCAAGCACGAGATGCTGGCGGTTCCGCGCTCGATCCTGGCCCGCGAAGGCGCGGTGTCCGAGGCCTGCGCGCAAGCCATGGCCATGGGCGCCGTCGCCGCCTCGCGCGCCGACCTGGCGGTCTCGATCACGGGCTTCTGCGAAGGGCCCATGGCCGGCCTCGTCTACCTGGCCTGCGCCGGCCGCGGCGGGCTGACCGGTTGCCGTCGGGAACGCTTCGGCGACGTTGGCCGCGCCGAGGTCCGGATCAGGGCCCTGCGCGCGGCCCTCCGCCTTTTCGCCGACGCCCTCAACGACCTGGCGCGCGCCGCCTGAACTCCCCGATTGCCGCGCCGTCCGGACGCCCCTAGCCTCCCCGGGCCCGGGCTCGGCCGTGTTTCGCGCGCGACGCAATCGCGCAATGGACGCGCACGCCGAACTCTATAGAAGGGGCGGTATGTTATCGGGGGTAACCCGGTACGGTCTTCGGGGGAAACTAGTTGATACGCGACTTCCTGGTCTGGCTGGCCACCCAGGTCGGCAAGGGCCCCGGCGAGTACGACCCGTCGTGGAGCGAGGGCCTCGCCAGCACGCTGAACGTCTGGGGCCTGCTCGAGGGCACGCACGTCCTGTCGTTGATGCTGTTCGCCGGCACCATCTTCCTGGTGGACTTCCGGTTGCTGGGCTGGGGCTTCAAGAAGACCCCCGTCTCGGTGATCAGCGACCGCGTCCTGCCCCTCACCGTCTTCGGCTTCGTCCTCATGGTGACGACCGGCGTCTTACTTTTCTACGCCAAGCCGTTGCTTTATTATCATAATCTCTGGTTTCGCCTGAAGCTGATCTTCCTGGCGGTCGCCGCGATCAACATCTTCATCTTCCACTTCAAGGTCCAGAACGACCGCGACGCCTGGGACACCGACGTCAAGCCGCCGGCCAAGGCGCGCCTGTCGGCCACCATCTCGATCCTCTCCTGGATCCTCGTCATCACCTTCGGCCGGGCGATCGCCTACGACTGGTTCGATTGCGGCAAGGCCCTGCCCCACTGGATCAACGTCGCCCAGGAATGCGCGATCTCCGAGCACGGCGCGCTCGACCTCAAGGAGATGGCGAAATGACGATGGCTCCGCAGGACTTCTTCCCGCAGGTGGCCGGCTGGGTGGGCCAGCTCGACGAGACCTTCCCGGGCGTCTGGATCAAGCCCTACTTCGCCTGGTGGGAGGTGCTGCACATCCTGTCGCTGGCCCTCCTGGGCGGCGCCAGCATCCTGCTCAACCTGCGCCTGATCGGCTCGGGCCTCACCGACGAGAGCCCGTCCGAGGTGCGCCGCGGCGTGCTGCCCTGGCTCAATCTCGGGATCTTCGGCGTCGTGCTGACCGGCATCCTGATCGGCACGTCCAACCCCGAGCGGCTCTACACGTCCGAGGCCTTCACGGCGAAGATGCTGGGGCTCGCCGCCGGGCTGATCCTGACCTACGGCGTCGCCCTGCCCGCCGCCAAGCGCGACGGCCGGCTCGGCGCCGGGTCCGGGATCGCCGCCGCCGTCGGCCTCGCCGTCTTCGGCCTCTGCCTCGGCGTCTTCGCGGTCGCCAAGCTGGTGAACCCAGGCCTCTGGCACGTGATCATCGCCGCGGCGCTGATCGTGCTGTTCGTCACCCGCGGCCTCACCCGCATCGTCTACCTGGCCGGCCTGCTGGCGCTGATCGCCACCCAGCTCGCCCTGCACCAGGTGATCTGGAAGCCGGACGACTACGCCCACCTCGATCCGGCCAACAAGGTGCTGATCCTGGTCTACCTGGCCTGGATCCTCGCCGCCGCGGCGCTCCAGATCGTCAGCTCGGGCCGCACCCAGAACGGCGGCGGCCCGGCCGTGAAGGCCCTGGCCTACGCCGCCATCCTGGTCTGGGTCGCCACCGCCGCCGCCGGCCGCTGGATCGCCTTTGCCTGACCGCTCCGAGCCTTCTCCCCCTGCGGGAGAAGGTGTCGGCGCAGCCGACGGATGAGGGTCGCGCTCCGCTATCGGCTCACAACGCGCCGCAGGCGCAGTCCTATTTGACCACGTACCACACAGACGACACGGACTCCTCGCCGCAGGCTTGCCCCGTCCGTGTGGTCCGTGTGGTCCGTGGTCGATCTTTCCCGCTGACGCGCCCTCGCGGCTGTAGAGGCGCGCGCCTCACGCAGCACCCGTGCCGCTCTCGCTCCCCGGTGGTGTCGTTTCGCGTCGACCGCCCTTGACGCGCGCCTTGATATGTAATGATGTAATTACATGATTACCAATGACGAGATGGACGCGGTCTTCCATGCCCTCGCGCATGAGCACCGCCGTCGCATCCTCGACCTGGTTAAATCGCGTCCCGGCGTCGCGGTGGGCGAGCTGGCGGGCGCCTTCGACGTCACTCGCATCGCCGTGATGAACCACCTGGCCGTGCTGGAGAAGGCGGGCCTGGTCGTCAGCGAGAAGGACGGCCGCTCGCGCCGCCTCTACCTCAACGCCGTCCCGATCCAGGCCATCCACGACCGCTGGACCGACGAATACTCCGCCCACTGGGCGCGCCGCCTCACCGACATCAAGGCCCTGGCGGAAGCCGCCGCGGCCGCCGCAGCCAAGAAAGGCCAGCCATGAACGACGACGACCCGCAGCCGAAGGAAGGCCCCTACGGCCAGCGCCAGTACTGGCGCGTCACGATCGCCGCCCCGATCGAGACCGTCTGGAACACCCTGGTGAAGACCGACACCGTGCTGCCCTTCTTCTTCGGAGGCGTATGCGACGCCGGCCCGGGCGGCCTGCGGGAGGGCCAGCCCATGCGCATGGTCTCCAAGGACCGCCGCAACGCCATCGTCGTCGGCAAGGTGCTCGAGTTCAGCCCGCCCCACCGTTACGCCCACACCATCTACTTCACCCAGGTCGAGGGCGAGCAGCCCGGCCGCACGATCTACGAGTTGAAGGAGGTGCCCGGCGGCACCGAGTTCACCCTGATCTCCGAGGCCCTGCCCGGCACCAAGGTGGGCAAGATGGTCGCCAGCGGCCCGTTCATCGTCGAGAACCTCAAGCGCCTGGTCGAGACCGGCAAGCCGGCCTTCTCGGGCGCCATGGTCCTGGCCATGACCCCGCTCATGGGCCTGATGTCGCCAAAGATCTCGCGCATCGAGCACTGGCCCCTGGACGTCGCCGCCTGGAAGCTGAAGCCGGTGCCGGGGGTGGACTAGATCAGGGGCCCAACCTCCTCTCCGCTCATCCCGGCGAATGCCGGGACCCAGATGGAAAGGCTGAGCCCGCGTTCTCGAACCCCAGCGGCCTTCCAACCAGCCATTCCGCCATGAGATCTGGGTCCCGGCATTCGCCGGGATGAGCGGGATGAGGGTGCGCTCCCCTTAACCCGCCCCCGGATGCAGCTGCCCCCATCCCTGGTGCCACTCCGGCTCGCCCGCGTAGCGCTTGGCCAGGAAGTCCACGAAGGCGCGCACCTTGGCCGCCAGGTGCCGCGCGTGCGGATAGACCGCGTGGACGTAGATTTCCTCGGGCTCGAAGTTGCAGAGGATCGGGATCAGGCGGCCGGCCCGCAGCTCCTCGGCCGCGGCAAAGGCCGGCGTGCGCACGATGCCGAAGCCCTTCACCGCCGCCTCGACGCAGGCCTCCGCGCCGTTGAATTTCAGCCGCCCATGCACCCGCACTTCCTGGGCGTCGCCCTTGCGGCCGAACCGCCAGAGCGTGGCCTCGCGGGCGTTGGTGTCCAGGATCGCCTCGTGCTTGGCCACCTCCTCCAGGGTCATCGGCGTGCCGGCGCCGGCGAGGTAGTCGGGCGAGGCGCAGGTGATCATCCGCACCGCCGCCAGCCGGCGCGCCACCAGTGACGAGTCCGTCAGGTGGCCGATGCGGACGGCCACGTCGAAGCCCTCCTCCACCAGGTTCACCATCCGGTCGGAGAACGTGACGTCCAGCGACACGGCCAGGCAGCCCGTGGCGAATTCCAAGAGCGCCGGCGTCAGCTGGTTCTTGCCGAACGAGACCGGCGCCGAGACCTTCAGGTTGCCCGACGGGCCGCTCTGGTCGCGAACCGAGGTCTCCAGCGCGTCGAAGCTCTCCAGCAGGTCGCGCGCCCGTTCCAGATAGGCCTGCCCCGTGTCGGTCAGCGAGACGTCACGCGTGGTGCGGTTCAGGAGGCGCGCACCCAGGCGGTTCTCCAATCGCGCCACCAGCTTCGAGACTTGCGCGCCCGAGACGTCCAGCTTGCGCGCGCCCTGGGTGAAGCTGCGGGCTTCGGCCACCGCGGCGAAGGCGCGGATCTCGTCCAGACGGTCCATGGGATTATTTCCTATCCGGTGAGACAGTCATACGAAAGCACGAGATTATCAACGGCAGAGACATCGCCCATCTTCCCGTCATTCCGAGGCCACCGGCCGCCGGAACGAAACGAAAGAAGGGTTTCTCAGATGTCCCAATCCCTCGCCGCCGGCCGGTTCACCCCCCAGGCCATCACGGCGCTCCGCGTCATCACCGGCCTGCTCTTCGTCGAGCACGGGCTGGTCAAGCTGGCCGGCTTCCCGGAAGGCGCCCAGCCCGGCCAACAGGCGCTGCTGAGCCTCTTCGGCGTCGGCGGCCTGATCGAGTTGGTCACCGGCCTGCTGGTCGTGATCGGCCTCTTCACCCGCCCCGCCGCGTTCATCGCCGCCGGCCAGATGGCGGTGGCCTACTTCATGTTCCACGCGCCTTCGGGCTTCTTCCCGGTGCTCAACAACGGTGAGCCGGCGATCCTCTTCGCCTTCATCTTCCTGCTGCTCAGCACCACCGGCGCCGGCGCCTACAGCCTCGACGGCCTCCGTCAGGGCAAGCGCCAGCTCGCCGCCGCCTGAACCGCCCTCAACCGACAATCTCCCCTCTCGCAAAGGAAACCGTCATGACCCAAGTCCGTAACGTCGCCGTCGTCGTCGGCTCGCTCCGCAAGGACAGCGTCAGCCGCAAGCTGGCCAAGGCCTTCGCCGCGCTCACCCCCAACCTGAAGTTCGACATCATCGAGATCGGCGACCTGCCGCACTTCGACCAGGACCTCGAATCCGATCCGCCGGCGCAGTGGGTGCGCTTCCGCGAGCAGATCGCCGCGCACGACGCCGTCCTCTTCGTGACGCCCGAGTTCAACCGCTCGGTCCCCGGCGCGCTGAAGAACGCCATCGACGTCGGCTCGCGCCCCTACGGCCAGTCGGTGTGGAACGGCAAGCCGGGCGCGGTGATCAGCGCTTCCCCTGGCGGCATCGGCGGCTTCGGCGCCAACCACCACCTGCGCCAGTCGCTCGCGTTCCTGAACGTGCCGCTGCTCAGCCAAGAAGCCTACATCGGCAACGCCTTCGCGCTGTTCGATGACTCGGGCGAGCTGATCAACGAAGGGACGGCCGAGTTCCTCAAGGCCTACGGCGCCCAGTTCGCCGCCTGGGTCGAGAAGCTGGTCGACGAAGCCCCGGCCGCGAAGGCGGCCTAACCCTCTAACGATCTCCCCCCGGAGAGGTCCCAGGTAAAGCCATGACCCTGCCCACCGTCTTCCTCCCCCACGGCGCGGGCCCCTGCTTCTTCATGGAGTGGACACGGGGTCCGGCGGATGCCTGGGACCGCACCGCGGCCTATCTGCAAGGCCTGGTCGCCAGCCTTCCCGAACGCCCGAAGGCCATCCTCGTGGTCTCGGGCCACTGGGAGGCCCCGGTCTTCACCGTCGGCTCGGGCAAGTGGCCGGCCCTCGACTTCGACTACTACGGCTTTCCCAAGCATACCTACGAGCTGACCTTCGGCGCGCCGGGCTCCCCCGGCCTGGCCCGCCGGATCCGCAAGCTGCTCGACGCGGCGGGCATCGCCTCGGCCGAGGACGCCGAGCACGGCTGGGACCACGGCGTCTTCGTGCCCCTGAAGCTGGTGACGCCGGACGCCGATATCCCGGTCGTCCAGCTGTCGCTCAAGGCCGACCTCAACCCCGAGGCCCACCTGGCCGCTGGCCGGGCCCTGGCGCCGCTGCGGGACGAAGGCGTGCTGATCGTGGGCTCGGGCATGAGCTGGCACAACATGCGCGGCTTCTCGCCCGCCTTCACAGAGCGCTCGGCCGAGTTCGACCGCTGGCTCGAAGGCGCCGTGACCGACCCAGCGAACCGCGAAGCCGCCCTCGCCCATTGGGACTCCGCGCCGTACGGCCGCGAGGCCCACCCGCGCGAGGAACATCTTCTGCCCCTGATGGTGGCCGCCGGCGCCGCCCCGGGCGAACCGGCCGTCGTCGCCTTCCGCGACACGGTCATGGACGTGGTGGTCTCGGCCGTGGAGTTCGGCCGGGCCGCTTGAGAGCCCTCCCAGCGAGAGGGACCGGAGATCCTCGTTCTCCCCCACGGCGCCCACACACCCGCCGTCAGAGGATCTCCGGATCTCGCTAGTTCTCTGCCAGCGACAGGGCGCGCAGCTCGCGCCAGACGTCGGGCCGCAGCGGAGCCTCCCAGATGTTGTACTTGCCGTTGTTCCAGCCCTCGGGCTGCTGCGGCGCCTTTTCCGAGACCCGCTCGCTGCTGAAGTAGAGCGTGCGCGTGTCGGGCGACAGGCGCGCCTCGGCGTCCGATCCCGGCGCGTTCAGCGCCTCGCCCAGGTGGACCGGCCGTCCCCAGCGCCCATCCCCTGCGCGGAACGCCACGAACATGTCCAGCGCCTTGGCGGGCTTGAAGCCGGCGCCGAAGATCACGAACGACTCGTCGGGCGCCACCGCCGGATCGACCGTCGTCACCGAGCCGTCGCTGAACGGCAGCGGCGCGGGCGCCTGATAGCCGCCGGCCCCGTCGGCCTGGGCCCGGAACAGCTGGAAGCGGCCCGTCTCGGCGTTGGGCTTCATGAAATAGAGGCTGCCGTCCGCGGCGACGGCCGGGGCGAAGATCGAGCTACCCGAGTTGATCAGGTCCGGCAACCGCTTCGGCTCGCCCCAATGGTCGCCCACCCGGTCGACGCGCCAGAGCTGGCCGCCCCCGCCGGGCTGGGCCTGGCGGTTGTAGAAACCGTCCAGCACCTTGCCGCCCGGTTCGGCGGGGCGGTTCGACACGAAGACCATGTAGCGCCCGCCGGGGGCGATGTAGGGCTCCATGTCCGAGTACCGCCCCGAGAACGGCGCGATCTCCGGCGTGTTCCAGCTCCCGTCACCGCGCCGGTGCGAGACATAGATCGCCGGATCGGGCAGGCCCGCGCCCACGCTGCGGCCGAAGAAGACGGTGCGGCCGTCCGGCGTGAAGGCAGGGGCGGAATCGTGCAGGACGCCGGAGATATTCCCCGGTTGCCAGACGTGGGGCGCCGGCAGGCCGGGATCGGCCGCCATCGCGGCGGTCGCGAACGCGAGGCCCGCCAAGGCTGGAAGGAAGATGCGCACGAGGCTCCCCAGGATGTGATCGCCCCGGGATACTTGGGGGTTCGCCGCCGGCGCGCCAGCACGCCTGCGACGAGCGGTCGGCCTCAGGCCACCGCTGCGGCGTCGCCGCTGTCGCCGTCCACCGCCGCCTGCAGCGCCTCGTACAGCCGCTGGGCCTCGATGGGCTTGGCCACGAAGGCGTCCATCCCCGACTGCAGGTATTCGGTGATCTGGTGCGGCATGGCGTTGGCCGTCAGCGCCACGATCGGCGTCCGCGCCCGGCCCTCCGACCGCTCGCGCGTGCGGATCAGCGCCGTCGCCGTCGGCCCGTCCATGACGGGCATCTGGACGTCCATCAGGATCACGTCCCAGGTCTCGCGCTCCCACGCCTCCAGCGCCGCGCGGCCGTCGCCCACGATCTCGGGCTCGACGCCGATCTGGCCCAGCAGGGTCTTCAGCACCAGCTGGTTCATGGCGTTGTCTTCGGCCGCCAGCACCCGCACCGGGCGCGTGTCCGTGGCCTTGGCCGAGGCCTTGGCCTTCTTCGGCGCCTTCGCCTTCGGGGCCGAGTCCCCCACCCGCCTCAGCGGCAGGCTGGCGGTGAAGGTCGAGCCCATGCCGGGCGCGCTGGTGGCGCTCACCGAGCCGCCCATGGCCTCGGCCAGCTCGCGGCAGATCGCCAGGCCCAGCCCGGTGCCGCCGAACTTGCGCGTCGTCGAGGCGTCGGCCTGGGCGAACTTGCGGAACAGGCCCGCCAGCTGGAAGGCGGTCATACCGATGCCCGAGTCGAACACCGTCAGCGATAGCGCCCCCTCCTGGCGGCCGATGCGCACCTTCACCCCACCCTTCTCGGTGAACTTCAGGGCGTTGGAGACCAGGTTCCACAGGATCTGGCGCACCCGCACCTGATCGCCCTCGTAGACCCCGCGCGCCGCCTTATCGACGCTGAACTCGAAGTCGAGCCCCTTGGTCTCGGCGATCGCCTGGAAGGTGGCGTGGACGGTCTTGGCCACCTCGTCGATGTCGAACTGGGCCGTCTCCAGGTCCAGCTTGCCGGCCTCGATCTTCGACAGGTCCAGCACGTCGTTCAGGATGGTCAGCAGGCTCTCGCCCGACTGCTTGATCACCTCGATGCGCTCGCGCTGCGTGGCCGACAGGCCCTCGTCGGCGGCCATCGCCTGGGCCATGCCCAGCACCCCGTTCAGCGGGGTGCGGATCTCGTGGCTCATGGTGGCCAGGAAGGCGCTCTTGGCGCGGTTGGCCGCCTCGGCCTCCTCCTTCGCCAACACCAGGGCGCGTTCCGACGCCTTCTGCTTGGTGATGTTGCGCAGCGCGCCCACCAGGCGGATCGGCTTGCCGTCCGAGTCCTCCACCAGCTTGGCCGTACCCGCCGCCCAGACCTCCTCGCCGTCGTTGCGCACGACGCGGTACTCGGGGCGATAGGGCGTGCCGTCCTGCTGGTGCTTCGCCCAGGCCTCCATCATCGCCTGCTTGTCGCGCGGATCGATCGAGCCCCAGATGTCCGCGCGCAGCGCATCGTAGGTCATGGGCGTATCGAAGAACGTGTCCTCGGCCCCCACCTTGATCAGCTCGCGCGTCGTGTAGTCCATCTCGTAGACGTGCAGCTCGGCCAGCTGCAGGGCCACCCGCAGCCGCTCCTCCGACCGCTCGGTGCGCTCCAGCGCCTCGACCATGTGGCTGATGTCGTACGAGCTGACGATCAGGCCGCCCACCTCGCCGTCGGCGTCGAACCAGGGCGCCAGCTCCACCTTGGCCCAGCCGGGCGAGCCGTCCAGCTGCTCGAACGGCACGCGCTCCAGCGAGCGGCTGTGCCCGTCCATGCAGAAGAAGATGCCCTGCCGCCACGGCTCGAAGATGTCGGGGCGCAGCTCGAACAGCGTCCGGCCGATCACCTCCTGGCCTTCCAGGCCGCGGGCCTTGATCCACGGCGGGCTGGCGTAGAGCACCCGGGCCTCGCGGTCGGTCAGCACCACCGAGACGGGCATGGCGTTGATGATGGCGCTGGTCGTGCGTTCGGCGCCGGCCTGCGCGCGGGCGGCGTTCACCCGCGCCCATTCGTCGGCCACGAAGTCGGCCAGGTCCTGCAGCCGCCGCGCCAGGCTAGCGTCGTGCTTGCGCGGCGAGAGCCCGATCACCGACAGGGCGCCCGGCGTCGAGCCGTCGGCCAGCCGGATCGGCGCGCCGGCGTAGAAGCGGATGTGCGGCGCGCTCTTCACGCCAGGCTCGTCGCGGAAGCGCGGGTCCTCGAAGGCGTCCTCGACCCAGACCACCTCGCCCAGCCGCATGACCTCGCGCACGGTGGCGGAATCCGCGACCTTCTCGTTGTCGCGGCTGCGCCAGAAGCCGGTGTCCAGCTTCAGCGTGATCTTGCTGTCGACGTCGCCGAATAGCGTGCGCGCAAGCCGCGTCGCGCGGTCGAACACCGCCCTGGATCCCTCCAGGTCGATCGGCGTCGTCACGGCATCTCGCCCCGGCTCGCGCGCCATCCACTCCCCCTGGGCCGCCTGTTTCACGGTCCCCTATCGAAATATCGAGGGTTTCCGTTAAGCGCCTATTTAAACGATGCTATTTCCGGCCGGCGGCCAAGTGATGCAGCACGATGCCACTGGTGGTTGCGACGTTCAGGGAGTCGAATCCGCCGGCCATGGCGATGCGCACGCGCCGGGTCTTTTCCAGCACCGCCTCGGGCAGGCCCGGCCCCTCGGCGCCGAACAGCGCCGCCGTCCTCGGGCCCACCGAGAGGGAACCCAGCTCCACCTCGCCACGCGGCGACAGCGCCACCGTCTCGAAGCCCGCCGCCGCCAGCTGCGCCACCGGCTCCTCGGCCCGCGCGAACGGCACGGTCAGCGCCGCGCCGACGCTCACCCGGATCGACTTACGGTAGAGCGGATCGCAGCAGGTCGGGTCCAGCAGCACCGCATCGGCCCCGAAGGCGGCGGCGTTGCGGAAGATCCCGCCCATGTTGTCGTGGTTGGCGATCCCCACCAGCCCCACCACCAGCGCCCGCTCCGGAAGGCCCGCCAGCAGCGCCGCGGCGTCCCGCTCCGGCCGGCGCCCCACCGCCAGGATGCCCCGGTGGATCGGGAAGCCGACGACCGCGTCCATGGCCGCCTGCGACGCCGCATAGACCGGCGTCCGGTCCGGCAGCCCGGCCAGCACCTCGGCCAGGCTCTCCAGCCGCCGCTCGGCTGCCAGCACCGAGGCGATGGCCTCCGGCATCGCCGCGACCGCCTTCTCCAGCACCACCCGGCCCTCGGCCACGAACAGGCCCTCGCGGCCGACGAGGTCGCGCTCGCGGACCGCGCGGTACGGCTCCAGCCGCGGATCGCCCGCGTCGTCGATGCGGAAGACCTGCGGCAAGCCCGCTACCAGACCTTCACGCGCTCGGCCGGCGCCAGGTACAGCTTCTGCCCCGGCTTCACGTCGAAGGCCGGATACCAGGCGTCCAGGTTGCGCACCGTCAGCGCCCGCCACGGCCCCGGCGAGTGCACGTCGGTCACCACCACCCGCCGCAGCGCCGCCTCGCGGTACTTGGCCCGGTAGTTCTGCGCCCAGCCCAGGAAGAACCGCTGGTCGGCGGTGAACCCGTCGATGACCGGCGGCGTCGCCCCCTTCAGCGACAGGCGGTAGGCGTCGTAGGCCGTGGCCAGCCCGGCCACGTCGGCGATGTTCTCGCCCAGCACCTGCTGGCCGTTGATGTGCAGCCCCGGCAGCGGCTCATAGGCGCTGTACTGGTCGGCCAGTTTCTTGGTCTCGGCCTTGAAGCGGGCCATGTCCTGCGGCGTCCACCAGTTCTTCAGGTTGCCGTTCTCGTCGAACAGCGCCCCGGTGTCGTCGAAACCGTGGCTCACCTCGTGGCCGATCACCCCGCCGATGGCCGCATAGTTCACCGCCGCATCGGCGTTGGGGTCGAAGAACGTCGGCTCCAGGATCGCCGCCGGGAAGAAGATCGCGTTCTGGCTAGGCCCGAACAGCGCGTTCACCGTCTGCGGCGTCATCACCCACTCGGCGTGGTCCACCGGCTTGCCCAGCTTGGCGACGTTGCGCTGGTACTCGAACAGCACCCCGCGCCGCCAGTTGCCGTAGGCGTCGCCGCGCACGATCTGCAGGCCCGAATAGTCCCGCCACGTGTCGGGATAGCCGACGTAGACATGGAAGTTGGCCAGCTTGGCCTTCGCCCGCGCCTTGGTCTGGGGCGTCATCCAGTCCAGCGCGTCGATGCGGTGGCCGAACGCCTTCAGCACGTTGTCGGCCATCTCTTGCGCCTGGGCCTTGGCCTCCGGCGGGAAATGCCGCTCGGCGTAGAGCTTGCCGATGGCCTCACCCAGCGCGTTCGAGGTGAAGTCCACGCCCCGCTTCCAGCGGTCGCGCAGCTGCGGCGTGCCCGACATCGCCTTGCCGTTGAACGCGAAATGCTCGTCCACGAACGCCGTCGAGAGATAGGGCGCGCCCCGCTCGATGGTGTGGAACGCCAGGTAGTCCTTCCAGTTCTGCAGCGGCTGGCCGCCCACCAGGGCCGCCTCGCGGGTGATCGCGCCCGCCTGCCAGGCGCCGAACCGCGGCGCGTCCTGCAGGCCCGCCGCCGTCAGGAAGGCGGTCCAGTCGATGCCCGGCGCCTTCTTCGCCAGCTCGGCCCGCGTCCAGACCGTGTTCGACTTCGCGACGTCCGCGCTCTCGTCCACCGAGACGTGCGCCTTGGCGATGGCCATCTCCAGCGCCATGACGCGCTTGGCCCGCGCCTCGGGCTCGCTCACGCCGGCCAGCTTGAACATCGCCGCCACGTGGGCCTCGAACTTGGCCCGCAGCTCGACGTACCGCGGGCTGTCGCCCAGGTAGTATTCGCGGTCGGGCATCGAGAGCCCGCCCTGCATCAGGTAGGCGCGGTACTGTGACGTGTCGTCCAGGTCCTCGGCCACCCACAGGCCGAACGGCCGCTCGGTGTAGAAGTTGGTGGCGTTCAGCGCGTCGGTGTCGGCCCGGATCGAGCCGCCCAGGGCGCGCGACAGGTCGCTGCGGGTCTTGATCGCCGCGATGGCGTCCAGCTCGGGCTTCAGCGGCGCGGCGCCCAGCTCTTCCAGCCGGGCCTCGTCCATGAAGCTGGCGAAATAGTCGCCGACCTTGCGGGCTTCCGAGCCCTCCGGCGCGTTGGCCTTGGCGGAGTCCTCGATGATCGCCCGCGTGCGCTTGGCCGCGATCTCCTGGATCACGCCGAAGCTGGTCATGTTCGAGCGGTCGGCCGGAATCTCGGTGCGGTCCACCCACTTCCCGACCCCGTAGCGGAAGAAGTCGTCTCCGGCCGCGACCGACGTGTCCATCCCCGAGACGTCGAACCCGAACGTCCCCACCTGGGCCTTGGGCGCTGGCGGTGCGGGCGGCGCAGGCGCGGGCGGCGGAGCCTCGGCCACGGGCGGCGGCGCAGGCGGCGGGGCCGTCGTCGCGCAGGCGGACAGGAGAGCCGCGGACGACGCGGCGGCAAGCCAGGACAGGCGGATGGTCATCGTGGAAAAACGCTCCCTAGCGCAAGGCTCTGCGGCCGGCGCGACGTATCGGCCTTCCTTACACCGGACGTAACGCGCCGCGCTGGTTACAGGTTTGTCATCCTCCGCCGACGGATGACGGGTCGCGCAGGCCTTCCAGCCGCGATGGCGCGTCAGCGCCGAAATTATCGACCACGAACCACACGAACCACACGAACGAAGCGAACGGCCCTCGATCCGTGCAGCTGCGCGTTCGTGTGGTTCGTGTGGTTCGTGGTCAAATAAGACAGCGCCTGCGGCGCGCTCTGAGCCGATAGCGGAGCGCGACCCGTCCGGCGATCCTCTCACCGATCCTCCGCGCTCTCCCGCACCCGCACGATCAGCGACTGGCTGGCCGTCGCCATCAGCTCGCCGTCCTGGGCGTAGAGGTGCATCGCCCCGTGGCCGAAGCCGCCGTGGACCCCGCTGATCCGGATGTCGCACAGCACCCAGTCGGTCGGCACGACGCGGCGGATGCGCAGGGTGTTGTCCAGGCTGTTGCCGCCGGCGTTCTTGCCCAGGGCGTTGCCGATCCCCTGGGGCACGAAGTCGGCCATCACCGCCAGCATGCTGGCGTCGATCGCGAACGCTTCCCGCGGCCGCGCCCAGAGCAGCGTCCGCCCGTCCGGCTCGGGATTGCCGATCCGCTCCACGCCCGAGCGCCCCTTGGCGATCCGCACCTCCATCCGGCTGTGCAGCCCGTCCGTCGCCGCCCGCCAGTGGTTGCTGGGCTCGCAGTCCTCCGGCGGCGGCACGCTCGGCATGTCCGACCACTGCCCTGAGATCTCGCTGGGCCGGCTGCCCAGCGCGGCGCTGACCGAGATGATCTCCTTGTCGTCCACGTGGCCCTTGGTGTTGGCCTGGGTGTTGTACTTGCCCTCCACCGGCGTCCAGACGTCGATGTCGACCACGCTGCCCGGCCGCGCGAACCCCAGGTACTGCGCCGTCGCCCAGATCAGCGGCCGTCCCGTGGTGCGCTCCAGCGCCGCCACCGCCGAGGCCATCCCAACCCCGCCGAACATGAACAGATTGCCTGGCGGCCCCACGCAGATCGACGGGTCCACCGGCAGGTACCAGCGGTGCGGGTTGTGGGTCGGCCGCAGGTCGAAGAAGAGCTTGTCCATCGCCTCCCTGAAAGCGCGTCGCCCGCCCGCGCGCAAGCCTTGGCATACGGGACGTGTCCTGCGACGATATGCACGCTCAGCGCGAACCCGTTCAGCCCCGTTCAACCACGTCGGTTAAGGCTGAAGTGACGGGCTGCGTTTACTGTGTACGCCGCGATGTTCGGACGAACCCTCCCCCTGGCCCCGACCGCCGGCCTGCCGCGCGCGATGTACGCGCCGGTGGGCGCCGTCATCGGCGGCCTGATGCTGGCCTTCTCGCTCAGCCCGTTCGGCGAGCCCTTCCTAGCCCGCCTGCTGGTCTTCTACGCCGGCACCACGGCGGCCTACACCCTGATGCCCTACGTCCGCCGCGGCGACATCCCGCTGGTGGCCGCCTGGGTCGTCCTGCTCAGCGAACTTGCCCCCTGCATCGCCGGCCACCTGATCTCGCCGCTCAAGGTCACCGCCGACGCCCTCGGCGTCCTCCTGGCCACCGCCCCTATCTACGTCGCCCGCCTCCGCCAGGTCCAACAAGGCGACACCCGCCCCGCCGGCCGCCGGGCGACGGAAGGTCGGGGGTAAGGGGGCGTTCGGCGCGCGCGGCACTGTCTCCAATGGGTGGTTAGCGGACAGTCCCCTCACCAGAATCAGGGTCTACCGACACCCGCACCGCGGAACGACGACTGTACTCAGCGGCTGCAATCTCGTCCTTGTGACCGGCAAAAGTCAGGTGCTCGGCTTTGACCGACCAGACTTCCGCACGCGAGTAAATCCAGGCGGACAAGTGTAGCCGCCCATCGTCCTCGGCCATGCCCAATATGTAACCCAGCTCTCCCCTGATCTCGGGAGGAGCCATGTCGGCGTCGATGCGAATGACGTCGAAAAACTCAGGCCGTTGCGCACTCATCGCGCTAGCCTAGCTTTCGAGCGAGCGACCGCAAAGCAGACCGGGTGAAGTTCCGAGATGGGTCGAATGCGGTAGCCGACCTCGCGCACCGCGCACCCCGCGCCTTAAGTCCACGGCGACCCACAAGCGCCGGCGCGCGGGCGGGTCAAGGACCGCGCCCCGGCGCGGCCGCGCAGCGGCTCGTCCTTGAGGCGTCCGGGCGGCGGCGCACGCTCTACGCCCGGACTTCTCGCACTGACCTTCTCCTCTTCCAGGCGCGTCAGCCTTCACCTCCCCCGCGAAGCGGCGGGAGGGGGACCGCGCGCCGAGCCGCAGGCGAAGAGCGCGTGGTGGAGGGGGCG